>MDTD01121660.1_pt1 | contig 12635 bp, 14 predicted proteins | sample 811221 | NCBI WGS metagenome assembly MDTD01 (sample SAMN05326646, study PRJNA326480) | marine metagenome | isolation source: seawater | place: Pacific Ocean: South West | collected 2011 | reverse complement strand
TTTTCATGCCTAAGCTGTTTGATAACAACGCGTTTGAACAATGGGTTGTTGATGGCGAGCAGGACACCACGGCCCGCGCCCTGAACACTGCTAAATCCATGTTGCAAGACTATCAACAGCCAGACCTTGACCCGGGCATTAATGAAGCCTTGTTGGAGTATATCGCCCGGCGTGAACGTGAAATTCCGGCTATGGACGCGCTGAATCAGGACAGCTAGACTGAAGGCTCAAATCACCTTGCTGGCAATTACAATTGAGTGAGCACAAAGATGGCCTTTGCCCGACCACACACCCTGCCCCAGATTATGGTTGCTCCTAACGGGGCCCGCCGGACAACATCAGATCATCCGGCCATACCGGTGACGATAGACCAAATCGTCAGCACGGCTAAGGCCTGCCACGCTGTTGGTGCCGGGGCCATGCATTTTCATGTCCGTGATGCTGACCAGCAGCATATGCTTGATGCGGGCTTATATAAAGAAGCACTGGCTGAATTGGAAACAGCGGTACCAAATATGCATCTTCAGATCACGACTGAATGTGTCGGCCGTTACAGCCCTGAGGATATGCGCGCACTTGCTTATGAGGTCAGGCCGCCAGGGATTTCAATTGGCATTATTGAGCTGATACCTGACGGCCAGCCGACAAAAGAAGATATCCGCCTTTATAAAACCTTGCATGAGGCTGGAACGCGCATTCAGCATATCTGCTATTTTCCCGAACATCTGGATATTGTTCGCCAGCTTGTCAACAAGGCTGGGCTGCCAGAAGAGGATATATGGTGCTTGTTCACCATTGGCCATTATTCCGGGCGTGTCAGTCACCCAGAGATGGTCAACATTTTTCTGGATAAGCTGGACCAGCTGAGCCTGTCTCCTGACTGGGCAATATGCGCCTTTGCTGAACGGGAACAAATCTGTCTTGAACAGGCGGTATCTCTTGGCGGAAAGGTACGGGTCGGCTTTGAAAATTCATTATTCATGCCTGACGGGTCAATTGCTGAAGACAATGCCGCCAGAGTGGCCGCCGCGCGCACTTTGTTTGCGTCAGCGCCCTGATGAGCAGAATGCCCCTGTGCAGAGACCATTATCATGTTAGGTAAACTTATCATTTTATGTGCTGTTCTGGTGGCAATGTGGGCCGGGATCAGCCGGATGGGCAGAGCCCTCGGCATCGGGCCGTTCAGCCGGGCAAAAAAAAACAAACCCAAGCCCAAACCTTTATTCACTTTTGCTGGCTTTGCGGTGACGCGGTTTGAAGCTATCATGTCCGGTTTATTTGCGCTTTACCTGCTCTGGGGCCTGACACAAATTTTGTAAATATCTGCCCATCATCTACCGCATCTGAACAGGAAGAGGAAAGCAATGACGCAGTTTAACTGGCTCGAGTGGGCGGTGATCATTCTGGGAATAAGTGTCTTTATCTTAGGCAGTTTTCTGATGCAGGTTCTGAACGAGACTCAACGGCAACGGCAATCTGTTGACACACATTCACATCAGATCAAGAGGCTGACAGGGCTTGTAAGAGATTTAGAAGTCAAAAACAGAGAGCTTCGCGAGCAGGTTTCAGACAACACTGATGAGGCTGATGACGCTTCTGATGATGACAGCGAAAACACCCCCTCAACTGTTGATGAACTGCTTGATGAGACGGCGAAGTCCTAGCTTGCTCGTTCAGCAGAGCAAATATCTGCACCCTGCATCAGGCCGATATCTCTTTAACCTCTGGCCAGACCAGAGCCTGCTTTAATTTCCGGTTTAAACGTTAAATGAAGGTAACCCGAATATGGTATCAAACATCAAAGACAAAACCGTGCATGATGTGTTTATCAATATCAGTCATTTTCTTGACCATTTCATCATGCTTATCTTTGCCAAGGCGGCATATGATGCCGGCCGGTATTTTGGCCTGAGCTATGAGCAGATTATCAGCTATGGCACGCTGGGACTTGTCCTCTTCGGGGCCTGTGCACCGATAGCCGCCAGGCTGGCGGATAAATATTCGCGGTCGCTGATGATGGTGGTCTATCACTTTGGTATCGGCATCAGTGCTGTTTTAACGTCATTTGCCCGCAACCCGTATGAATTAATGCTCGGTCTGGCTTTGATTGGGATTTTTGCGTCAATCTATCATCCGGTGGGGATTGCTTTATTGCTAAAGAAGGAAAAGAAGGTTGGCCTGCGCCTTGGGATCAATGGCGTCTTCGGCAATATGGGGGTTGCCTTTGCCCCTCTTATCATCGGCTTCATTCTGTTGTACGGCGACTGGCAGTCTGGGTTTTTACTGTCTGGCCTATTTTGCCTGAGCTATGGGGTTATCTTTGCCCGCAACCTGAAAGAAGATACCGCGCACACATCAAAAAGACCGGCAAAAACCAACAAGCACGGGTTTGTTGACGGATGGCAGCGCGCGTTGTTCGCGCTGGCTTTAATCACCTCTGCCGGCGGCTTTGTTTTCGGCGGGATGACATTTCTGGTTCCACGTTATTTTGAACTGGAAATGCAGAATCTGACAACCTCAGTTGCGCTGACAGGTCTGCTTGCCTCAGTGGTTTATGCCACCGCCTCTTTCGCTCAGGTCGCGGTGGGCTTGCTGATTGATAGGGTTTCTGCCAAACTGGTGTTATTATATGTCGCGGTTGGTCAGGTGATTTTTGTGTTTTTGTCAGCCTCTTTTTCTGACCTTGCCCTGTTCTTCTTCATGATGATCGCGATGTCTTTTGTGTTTGGCCAAATCCCGATAACCGATGCGGTAATGTCGCGATATGTTCCTGACAGCTGGCGCAGCCGGATTCTCAGCATTAAATTTTTGTTGAATTTATGTATCGGGGCAACCGTCCTGCCGTTAAGTGGCTATATGTTGCAGACAGGGTACCAGATGTCAGATCTTTTTTCTGTGATGAGCCTGATTGCCTGTTTTATCTTTCTGGCGGGGTTCATATTGCCTGGCTTGCGCAGGACACCGAGCTGATAATGTGAGGTTGGGTTCTGTCATGCCTTTTATCAGCGGCCTCAGCTTTTTGGGCACACATGCCCGTTTGTGCCTGCCCCTCGGAATTTTGGTTGCCCTTCTTCTGCCTGATGTGGGCAGTCAGATAAGGCATTTCGTGCCATATATTATTGTTATGATATATGCCTCAGCCATGATCAGGCTAGATTTATGGGAGGCTTTGAGAGGGTCACTCAAGCCCCGGCGCATCGTTCAAAATATCGGCTTCAGCCTTGGCATACTGGTGTTGGTGCCTTGTCTGTTTTTCATCATTGCGCAAGGGCTCGGGCTGCCAGATGAATTTCTGTCTGTGCTGATTTGGTATGCTGTGGCCCCGCCTATCGCCTCAACAATATGGATGTGCCTGCTCTTGGGATTCAGACCGGTTCTGGCGATGGAGCTGGTTGTGATGACAAGCCTCCTCGCCCCGTTTACAGGCCCGTTCCTTGGCAACCTGTTCTTAACTGATGTGGTCCCGCTTAATTCGTTTGACTTGTTCGTGCGTCTGGCGCTGATGATTATTGGTGGGGCGGGGCTGGCGATCCTTGGCCAGCTTGCCCTCGGGCGCCAGAGGATAACCAGAAATGAAACAGCCTTTGATGGTCTGTCAACAGTGGCGATGCTGCTGTTTCTGATCCCGGTCTTTAACGGAACCAGCACACAGATAGCCGCAGATCCGTATCTGGCGATCCAGCTTCTTTGTCTGGCTGTTTTGGTGAATTTTGGCAGCCAGCTATTTATGATCAGCACAGCGTTTTTGTTTCAGCAACCACATCGCCGAGACAGCCTGAACGTGATGGCGGTGATTACCGGCAACCGAAATGTGGGCTTATATTATGCGGCTTTGCCCTATGATCCGGTGATGAGCCTATTTACCGCTATGTATCAGGTCCCGCTTTATCTGACGCCTCTGTTTTTAGGGTGGTTGAGCCGCCGCAGCACAAAAGATAGATAAGCGCATCTGTCGCTAAGCGCGCTTTTGTTTGCTGATCTCCTTGATGTTGCTGAGATATGTTAAAGAGATGCAGTCTGACATTGAGATCAATCGTTAATTCTGCTATTCCGGCAGCATCATGGCTCAAAAGGAGATCCCGTCGATGTCGCTCCCTAAATCCACCACCGAGCAGGCACATCTTGCAAAATATCAACTGGTCGAAGTTGACAGTTCTGTGCGCCCCGCCCGTGTGACCGTCTTATCTTGTCACGAAAGCAAAGAAGAAGCGACTGAGGCGTGGAAAGCGTCAGCCGTCGCAAAAATCGATTTTTACGATATTTCTCACAGCGTTGTCGAATTATAAAACCCTGAGCTTAATCCGCTGCCGCGTTCCGCACAACGAAGACCCTTTCAGCGCCAATTTCTGACAAATTTTCATTGTGATTTTATAACATCCGCTTATAGTGATGGGCTGTAATTTTATTTATAAGGATCGCCTAGAGCATTGCTGATAACAGCTTGAGGCGAAACAGCGAAAGAACAGACGAATTGGCCAGCGAATGACTGCCAGTATAGCATAGCGCTTGGAAGGGGGCCCTATGAGACATCTATTTCTTGCGGCCACAGCCGCTTCGTTGCTGATGACAGCCAGCCTGGCTCAGGCTGACACAGTTAAAGTTGGCTATATGACAACGTTGTCTGGCTCAGCAGGCATCATCGGTAAACAAATGCAAGATGGTGTAAAGCTGGCCATGCAGCACACTGGCGGCAAGCTGGGCGGCCGGAACGCTGAAGTGATTTTTGTTGATGATCAGCGCAAACCTGATGTGGCCAAGCAGCTGGCGAACCGGCTGATCAAAAGAGATAAGGTTGATGTTGTCGCTGGCGTCATCTGGTCAAATCTTTTGATGGCTATTCATAAACAGGTGACACGCTCAGACACCTTGCTGATCAGCTCAAATGCTGGTCCCTCACCTCTGGCGGGTGAAAACTGTCATAAGAATTTTGTATCCATGTCCTGGCAGAACGACCAAACCTCTGAAGGTATGGGAAAATATATGCAGGATGCCGGTATTAAATCTGTATATATGATGGCGCCGAACTATCAGGCTGGCAAAGACATGCTGACCGGCTTCAAACGTCATTTCAAAGGCGAGATTATCGGTGAGGTCTACACAAAACTCGGCCAAAGCGATTTTCAGGCCGAACTGTCAACGCTGCGCTCAACCAACCCGGAAGCAACCTTCATCTTCCAGCCAGGCGGCATGGCCGTGAATTTCGTGAAACAGTGGAACCAGAGCGGTATGGATTCAGTCAGCAAGCTGTACACTGTTTTTGCTGTTGACGGTATTTCGCTACCAGCTCTGAAAGAGACCGCTTTGGGCACAATCAGCACCCAGACCTGGTCACCAGATCTGGATAATGAGATGAACAAAAAATTTGTGCGGGATTACAGAGCCGCCTATGGGGTCTATCCCTCATTTTACGCTGCACAGGCCTATGACACGATGATGGCAATCGACCATGCCATTTCAAAGGCAAACAGCACAGACGCTGAACAGATGCGCTCAGTATTGGCAAAAGGCGATATTCCGACAACACGTGGGCCACTGGCGATGAACACAAACCAGTTCCCTATCCAGAATGTGTATCTTCGTGAAGTGGTTTTGGACAGTGACGGTGTGGCAACACTGAGAGTGATCGGTACCGTGTTGGAAAACCACGGTGATGTTTACGCTAAGGACTGCAAACTATAAAAACGGTAACAAAGGGTCAGTTGATTTAAGATGGCTGACCCTTTTTCTTCACATCAGGTATTTTCTGGACACCGCCTTCAATGACGATCACGCTTCTGCTGGAGCAGGTTTTTAACGGCATTCAGTCTGGTGTCACTTTGTTTCTGGTGGCGGCGGGGCTGACCCTGATCCTGGGTATCATGGATCTGGTGTTTCTTGCGCATGGGGCCCAGGTGATGATCGGGGCCTATGCAGCAACAGCGATTACCCTTGCCACAAATAATTTCTATCTTGGTGTTTTACTTGCCATACCGCTGACTTTTGCCAGCGGTTATTTACTGGAATATCTGATTATCAGGCATTTATACAAACGTGACCATATGGAACAGGTGCTGGCCACATTTGGGCTGATCTTGTTCTTTAATGAGCTGACCCGGATTGGCTTTGGTCCGGCCGCCCTGTTTTCAAATCTGCCGCCCTCCTTGTCCGGCTTTGTTTATATTCTTCCCGACACCCCATATCCGATGTTTCGTGTTCTGGTCATTTTGGTGGGGTTTGCGATTGCCGTTGGCATTTATGTTCTGGTTTCCAAAACAAAGATGGGGGCAATGGTCAGGGCAGGCGCCAGCAATGCGGACATGACAGCAGCCCTCGGGGTCAATATCCATATGCTGCGCCGCTTTATTTTTTCTGTAGGGGCCTGCCTTGCCGGAATTGCTGGCATGATGCTGGCACCGTTGACTGTGGTTGAACCCGGCATGGGAGAACCGCTGCTGATCCTCTCTCTTGTGGTGATCATTATCGGCGGCATAGGCTCTGTTCGCGGCGCGTTTATTGCTGCTGTCATTGTGGGTCTGGTTGACACGGTCGGGCGTGTGTTTTTGCCTGAAATCCTGCGCAGCTTCATGGATCAGTCAGCCGCAGACGGGGCCGGACCAGCTCTGGCATCAATGATGATTTATATTCTGATGGCCGTTATATTGGTGTTCAAACCAACTGGCCTGTTCCCGCCGAAGGGTTGATCAAATGCAGACCCTGACAGCCATTACCGCGCTCATGACCCGCTCACCGTCTTTATTTTTGCTGCTGGCGGGTTTTGGTTTGTTTCCTATCTATACCAGCCTGGCGGATTTACCGTTCTGGAATGATGTGGCTATGCGAATCATGCTTCTTGGCATGGCAGCAGTGGGGCTGAATCTGGTCCTGGGCTTTGGAGGCATGGTCTCGTTCGGGCATGCCGCTTTCATTGGTATCGGGGCTTATTGTGTGGGCATCAGCCAGTTTTATGGGCTGGAAAATGGCTGGCTGCATATTTTGATTGCTTTGTCTGTTTGTGCAGGTCTCGGTCTGATGATCGGCTTTCTGGCTCTGCGGACAAGGGGCATTTATTTCATCATGATTACGCTTGCATTTGCGCAAATGCTCTATTTCTTTTTTGTCAGCCTTGAGCTGTTCGGCGGTGATGACGGCATGGGCGTAGACCGAGCAGACTTTATCTTTATTGATCTGTGGGAACCCTTACGGCTTTATTATCTGATTTGGGCCTGCCTGTTTGTGATCTGCACACTTTTGATGCTGGTGATCAATTCCCGCTTTGGTGTTGTTCTGCAGGGTATAAAAGATAATGAATCGCGGATTGAGGCGATGGGTCTGGCCCCGCTCCGCTATAAGATGACAGCCTATGTCATCTCCGCAGCGATTTGCGGGCTGGCAGGCGTGCTTTTTGCCAGCTGGCAGGAATATGTATCGCCTGACATCATGCATTGGTCACGATCTGGTGAGCTGATGATTGTTGTGGTTCTGGGGGGATTGACCTATTTGTCCGGGCCCCTCATCGGGGCGATTGTGTTTTTTCTGCTAGAGGAATTTTTACCCGAACTTATTCACATCATCGCGCCTGACTATACCGAGAACTGGATGATTATATTCGGCCCTCTGCTGATCGCTGTTGTTCTGTTTACCAAAGGCGGCGTCATGGGATCTTTTCACAGGCTGCGCCTGATGGCCTCAGGGCGGGAGGACACAAAATGACCTCCCCTATCCTAGAGCTGAAAGATGTCGATAAATATTATGGGGCTTTGCATGCCACACGTGCTGTCAGCCTGACTGTTGAGCATGGAGAAATTCATGCCCTTATCGGGCCCAATGGCGCTGGTAAAACCACGCTGATCACACAAATCTATGGGACAGAAACGCCAGACGCTGGGGATATCCTGTTATGCGGTGAAGCAATTACAACGCAAACCCCTTCACAAAGAGTCAATAAAGGCATCGGCAGATCCTTTCAGATCAGTAATGTTCTGCTAGGGTTCACGGTATTGGAAAATGCAATCATTGCTGAACAAGCCCGGCGTTCAGAGGCCTTTCGGTTTTTCTCACCAGCTTTCAGCGATCCGGGGCTCATCTCTGGCGCAGAACAGATTTTAGAGAATGTCGGCCTGGCTGAACGTGCAGACCGTCTTGTCGCCAACATCTCGCACGGGGAACGGCGTCTGCTTGAACTTGCTCTGGCTATGGCGACAAACCCCTCTCTTCTATTGCTTGATGAGCCTATGGCTGGCGCCGGGGCAGAAGAAAGCCAGCACATGACCAAGATCATTAAAGGCTTGCGCAGAGACCATGGAATCCTTCTGATCGAACATGATATGGATGCCGTGTTTGCCCTCGCCGACAGAATTACTGTACTTGTTGAAGGTGCAGTGATCGCCAGCGGCACACCAGAACAAATCAGCAAAAACAAAACCGTGCGTGAGGCCTATCTGGGCAATGAGGATGATTATGCTGATTTTGGATAAGGTCAATACTGGATATGGTGCAGGACAGGTCCTGTTTGACTTGTCCATGCGCGTTGAGCCCGGAGAATGCGTATCGCTGATGGGGCGCAATGGTATGGGAAAAACCACAACCATCCGCGCAATTATGGGGCAATTATCTGTTCAGTCCGGTCATATTCATCGCTTTGACTTGGCTGATCAGAATTTGGAAAGTTTTGAAATTGCACGTGCTGGTATCGGCCTTGTGCCGGAAGGTCGGCTGATCTTCCCGAATTTATCTGTTGCCGAAAATCTGAAAACTTTCTTCCGGCCAGCGCGCGCCGACAGCGAATATGAATGGACGGTTGCGCGCGTCCTTGATCTGTTTCCGCGCCTTCAGGAACGGCTTGAGCATAACGGCAATCATCTGTCAGGAGGTGAGCAGCAGATGCTGGCCATTGGCCGGGCCTTGATCACCAACCCGAAACTGTTGATCCTAGATGAAGCGACTGAAGGTCTGGCCCCTCTTATCCGCAAACAGATCTGGGCCTGTCTTGAACAGCTCAAGAAACAAGGCCAGTCCATCTTGATAGTGGACAAGGATATCAGGGCCATCGCGCAGCTGGCAGACCGTCATCACATTCTGGATAAAGGCAGTTTGGCCTGGCAGGGAAATTCAGCTGAGCTTCTTGCTGCGCCTCAGACCATCAATAAATATCTTGGCGTCTGAGGGGACAGGTTAACGTCCGCCTGTCAGGACAAAGAAAATCACACACAGACAAAGCGTGGCCAAAGCGGAAAAGGTGAAATTCCAGCCTAATGTAAGCTGAAGCGGACGCTTGCCATTCATGGATGACATCATCAGCACAACAGTGGCAAAAGGTGATGTGGTCATTGACAGCGCCCAGCCAGACGAAATAGCCAGCGCGGCCAAAGTGGGGTCAACCGGCAACACAGGAAGGCTGCCAAGAAGTGTGCCAAAAAACACCGCCATCATAATCGGGCTGACGCCGAGCCAGGAAAACGGCATCATAATCACCGCAAGGCAAATCAGCACAACATAATCAGGCATGGACATAAGCCCCAGCATCGTAGCCAGATCTTCTGCAGGCACCATTTCTGCACTCAATCGCCCGATATAACCAGATGATGCCAGAGCCAGCATGATCTTGGCGTTATTGGGGAGCTGATGAAGGCAAATATTCTTTGCCAGCCTGACCGCTGTTGCTGGCGTGCTGTCTGTATGGCGGTTTTGCCCCCATAACCAGACAAGCATCACCATAGGACAGGACACCAATAAGCCAAACACAAAGCTGTCACCTGACAGCGACGAGATCAGAACGGTCAGGCTGAACAGCAAAATCAGCACAGACAAAAACCCGATCAATGCAGGCAAGGGCAGTATCGCCTGTTGGCGGGGGCGGGCCGAAGACCGGCGAAGATGGCGAAACCGCCATCTGTCCTCTGCCCATCCGACCAGACAAATCACAGCCGCACAAATAAGACCATAAACAGTCCACAACTCCCGGCTAATCCCGTCTATCAGCTCCAACACGGCCAGCGGCGCAATCGCAGTTGGTGACCAGACAACACCCCAGCTGAACCCGCGCAGCATTGCGGTCAGCTGGCGCTGTTCACGTATCGCGGCAATATCTGGTTGTTCAGTTTCCACCCCCTTTTTGATCAGGGGGGTCAGCAAGCTGATGATGCCAAGATTAAACAGGATTGACATGAAATTGGTGCCACCAAAGACAGCAAAATACCGCCGGGCTGGCGGTTGGCGGGTCAGATACTGGCCACAGGCTGTGACTGCAGGAGAGGTCACTGCCGTTTCATGCAAAAGGGCCAGCAACAGCAAAAACCCCATCAGAAATACAGCCTGGCTGATCGCCGCCTCAAATACAGACCAGGGCATGTTCAGGCCGAACAAGGCCACAAAAGTCAGACCAGAACAGAGCGCAAGAAGATAAACCTCGCGCAGGCCAACAAACCGCCAGCTGCACAAAAACACACCGCCTGCCGCGCAATAGGAAATAAGGCTGAAGATTGAGATATCTGTTGCCCGTGCCAGCAGCATGAAAACCATCACTGCAAGCATGAATAACCCTGTTATAGGTTTTATTATTTCAGAGACTTCACGCACAAATTCACGGCCCCAGAACATATTGCTTAACCCATCGTCTGATTAGTCTACACAGAAATATGACGCCTGTAACAGCCTTGACAGGCTGTTTTCTTCTGGATTTGATGGATGAAGGCAAGGGTGTTACGAAAACAGTTTATACAAATGTCAAAAAAGGTATTCATTGCCAGCGGTGCTGGATTTTCAGGGGACAGGTTTGATGCTGCTGTGCCGCTTGTTGCTCATCTGTCCAGTTGTAATGGGCCGCGCTATCTGATTTTTGAGGTGCTGGCAGAACGGACAATTGCACTTGCCCAAATCGCCAAAAGTACAGACCCTGATGCAGGCTATTCTCCTTATCTGGACAATTATCTGCGTCCCATTCTGCGGCAGATCAAAACCCACAATATCAAGATTGTGTCGAACATGGGGGCGGCCAACCCTGTGGCAGCAGCCCGTCATGTCAACAGACTTGCTGCGGAACTGGACCTGCCACCCTTCAAGATTGCCGTACTTCAGGGCGATGATCTATCAGCCTATTTAGACGAGCAAACCATATTGCAGGCCCCGACAATGGAAGGCAATCGTCTGTCTGGACGCGAACTGAAAGCAGCAAATGTATATCTGGGCGGTGATGCGGTGGCAAAGGCATTAGCCAATGATGTTGATATGGTGCTTGTCGGCCGGACCACAGACAGCGCTTTGGTACTGGGCCCGCTATTGCATGAATTTGGCTGGCGCGAAGATGATTGGGACAGGCTGGCAGCAGGGACAATCTGTGGCCATCTCTTGGAATGCGGCGCTCAGGTGACCGGGGCTTACTTTGCCGATCCTGGTTTCAAAGATGTCCCTGCCCTGGCTGATGTTGGATTTCCTGTCGCTGAAATATCTGACAGCGGCACGTTTGTGATCACCAAGCCTAATCACACCGGCGGCTGTGTGACAACCGCAACGGTAACCGAACAGCTGTTATATGAAATGCATGATCCGTCCTGCTATATTGTTCCGGATGTCTGTGCTGATGTCACCGGCCTGCATCTAACTGAAGAGTCAGAAAACCGGATACGCATCGAAGGCATTAAAGGGACACCACGGCCTGTTGAGCTGAAAGCAACTGTATGTGTTGATGGCGGGTTTATGGCTGAAACAGAGTTAAGCTATGCCGGGCTGAACAGCCTTGAGCGGGCCAAACTGGCTGGTGATGTTGTGATTGAGCGGATGAAGACGTCAGGATTTAATGGTGATATCCGCCGCGATATCATTGGCGCCTATTCCGTTCTTGATGGCGGGTCTGACCAGTTTTCTGCTGGCAGCACGCTGCCCTTTGACGGAGATTACAGAGTGCGGCTGTCCTTGATATCAGCCTCTAAAGAGCCAGCCCAGAAATTATGTGATGAGCTGCAGCATCTATATTGCTCAGGGCCAGCTGCTGGCGGCGGATTTCGGGGCAGCGTCACCCCGCAGATGGCCTCAGCCTCCATTTTACTGGACAGAGACCTTATTGAACCACATATCACTGTTGAGGTAGTGGACAAATGAGCGATAGACAGCCTTCACGTCTTCTGCCTCTTCACGCGATTGCCCATAGCCGGGCAGGAGATAAAGGCAATGTCAGCAATATATCCTTGATCGCTTATAAGCCGGAAGCCTATGACTTCCTGGCAGAACAGGTGACAGCGGACAAAGTCCACAAGCTCTATGCCCATTTAGGCGCAACCGGCGTCAAGAGATATGAGCTACCTCTGCTTTCAGCGTTTAATTTTGTTATTGCTGACGTGTTGGATGGCGGTGTGAATGCGTCACGTTCGGTTGACCGGCACGGCAAAACCCTGAGCTATATTCTGCTTGGGCGGTTCATTACAGATATCCCGGTAGCCCTGATCCCTGATGGCTCGCCCTATCTTGACCCTGAATTTCGTTGGCAGACAGGTTAAGCTGTAAAGGCATCCAGAGCATAGATATTGCCTGCCGGCACGCCGCCATCAAAAAAATCACAGATATTGGACGCTGCCTGATGAGACATGCGGTACAGGCTTTCAGCTGTAAAGGCGGCAGCATGAGGGCTGAGCTGCGTGTTCTCAGCCCCTAATAACGGGTTATCT
>MDTD01069077.1_pt1 | contig 12635 bp, 14 predicted proteins | sample 811221 | NCBI WGS metagenome assembly MDTD01 (sample SAMN05326646, study PRJNA326480) | marine metagenome | isolation source: seawater | place: Pacific Ocean: South West | collected 2011 | reverse complement strand
AATATAGTTTATGTCGTTTATTTTTTATATTTATTTTTATATAAATGAAAAGTATAAAAATTAATGGAAAAAATAACATAGATAAATTCAATAACAATAACAAACGAAAAAATGTATCAAAATGGAAAAATAGTAAAGAATTATTAAATACAAAAAATCATATTAAATTTATAAATCAATTATATTTAGATCAAAAATTTGACGGTAATACTATAGTGAAAAAAGAAATTTTAAATAAAATAAGTTCATATAGTCAACAAGACAAAAAAAGAAATATATTTAATAATGAAAAAATAATAAAATATGAGGAATGTGTTGAAAAATTAGTATTAAGTAAATTAAAATGCTATTATTGTAAATGTGACACATTATTATTATATGAAGATAAAAGAGCACCAACACAGTGGACATTAGATAGATTAAACAATGATATTGGGCATTATTTTGACAATGTTGTAATATGTTGTTTAAAATGTAATTTAAAGAAAAGAAGAATGGATGATGAAAAATTTAAGTTTACGAAACAGTTGAAAGTAATCAAGGGATTTTAATATATGTATAATTTATATAATGAATAATTGGTATAAAACATTAAAAAGATCAAAGTATAATCCACCTAGTTGGGTATTTGGTATTGTTTGGCCAATATTATATTTATTAATGTTTATTTCTTTTATATTAGCAGCAAATAAATGTAAAAAAAATTGTAAGGCAAATTTATATTTTATAATACAATTTATATTTAATTTATTGTGGTCACCTTTATTTTTTAAATTTAAAAAACCATTTCTCGCATTATTAGATTTAATATTAATTCTTTTTTTTACAGTGTTATTATTTTTTGAATATTTAAAAATAAATAAGTTAAGTTCATATTTATTAATACCATATTTATGTTGGCTTAGTTTTGCATTGTATTTAAATACATATATAGTATTAAATAATTAATTATTTTAACAGCATATTATGTTATAATATTTTTAATATTTATTTTATATTATGTAATGTATAAAATGAATGAACAAAAATGTGATATATTTGAAATATTTAAAAGTGAACCAAAGGAACCATTTGCATTAAATATGCAAATAAATAAAGAAAATGCGAGTGTAAAAGATATATTTGAAAAAGTAAAAGAATTATATTGTAAGGGTATGATCATACAAACTGGACAAAAGTTAAAACCAAATGTAAATAAAATAAAAATCAATGAAATAACAAATAAACACTTAGAAAATATGAAAGGACATATGTTAAGCTTGGGTATAGATGTAAAACATACAACATATACCAGAAGTGAAAAAGATTATATATTTAGACAACTTTTATATGATATTCAAGGTATAGATAAAATTAGAATTAAAGTATTATTAGATTGGAAGGAAGATTTAATTGAAAAAATAGACGTAGATTTTAAAATAAATGAATTAAATCAAAAAATAATTTTAGACTTTGAAAATACAGTAAGAAAACATTTTGAGGCAAATCATTTTTTAAAGTTTGTGAAGCCAAAGGATTTAAAAGAGTATGCATTTATAATAAAAAACAATGAAGTAACACACGTAATTTATTTTGATTTTGCGAAACATATAGAAAATTTAAGGGCTAAATTAGTAAAATACACAATAGTTAATAAATAAAATAAAGTAATATATATAAATGATATCATCAAGTTTAGTTAGAAAATCGGTGTTATTTTCATTATTTGTTCAATTAACAACAGGTATAATACAACTTTTTGGATTATTTTTAAATTTGGCAAAAAAAGATCAAATACTTAAGAGTATTTTAGCGTTAGAAACAATAGTCCAATTTATTGAGGCGGTTTTTTATACTTGGTTGGCATATGGTTTATATAAATTAAAAGATGTAACATCTCGTCGTTATTATGATTGGATGTTAACAACACCAACTATGTTATTGGCAACCATAATCTATTTCAAATATTTGGAAAAAAGAGAATTCACATTCTTTGAGTTTTTGGAAAACAATAAAACAAATATCTTTAAAATTTTTGGATATAATTGGGGTATGCTTTTATTTGGTTACTTGGGTGAAATAAAAAAACTAACATTAAATACCGCAATACCAATTGGTTTTATATTTTTCGGTTTAAGTTTTTATGAAATATTTACAAATTATGTTACAACACAAGAAGCTTCCAAATTATTTTACTTTTTATTCTTTGTATGGAGTTTATATGGAGTTGCTGCAGTTTTATCAACAAATGCAAAAAATTTAATGTATAATTTATTGGACATAGTATCAAAGAATTTCTATGGATTATTTATATTTTATAAAATATTACAGGTTGCTAATTAAATAGTGTCGCTACTAAATGGATTAGAATTTCTCTTTCTTAGATTATTTCCCCACTGATCGTTAGAGTCATCAAGTTCCTCCGATTCTTCTGAATTTTTTGTTGAATCACTTTTCATATCTAGATCCTTATCTGAATCATCATTATGATGACTACTATTATTACTAACATAAGGTCTGTTACTGTAAGGTGTTAAAACGGGTTTGAAGGTAGATGTTTTTTTATAAATGTATTGTTTGATATGTTCTTTAAATGTTAATACCAAATAGCTACAGTAGATCATAACCAAACTTTGCATCAAGGATCTATAATTAAAGAATGATGTCATCATTATAATAGACATAATAAACATAACAAATCCCATAGCTGGGTGAAAATCTTCATCAATTTCTGGTAGGATCTTATAAATACGAGTCATTTTCTTTACTTATTTTACTATATAATAATAATTTAAGTAAGTAGTTTTCAATTTTATTTTGCGCGTGCTCTCATTTTACGGCGTTTACGCTGTAATCTGCGCACACGTTTTTTGCGCCATTTCCATCGCATTTTGGAAGTAGATTTTTTAAACCGACAACAATGACTCATATATATGAAAATTGAAATTTATATTTAAATAAATACTGTAAAACTATAATAAAATGAGTATAGAAATATTGACATCAACGCATATAAAAAAAATACGTAATATATTTGATAGTTATGACAAAGATAGTAGTGGTTATTTAAGTGAGAATGAACTTTTAAAGTTTTTCAAATCCATGGAAGCTTATTTTACGAAGAGTGAATTAAGCGAAGCAATGTATATTATAGATAATAATAATGATGGAAAGGTAAGTTTTGAGGAATTTATTAGATTTGTATTAGAAGATGAATAAATAAAGTAAATAAAGGTAACTAAATATATATAATTATTAATGGGAGAAAAAATAAAGAAATTAAAGCAAGCAATGGATGATTTAATGGGAGAAATAGAAACAATGAGAATAAATAAGGAAAAAGCAAAAAAAGGCCGTATAGAACAAATGCAAAAACATATAAATAAGTTATTGAGATACAATAGTTATGAACTAAACACTGGGTATGGTGTGGGTTTATTAAAAGATGGATTAAGAGATATAATGGAAATAGTAATATTACAAAATGAAAAAATTAAGCATTTAGAAAAACAAATTAGAGAAATAAAAGAAAAAAATCATAATATATAAATGGATAATATGTTATTAAATTTACTATTTGTGCAATTAGCACCTTTTTTATATATATTTTTTTCTTTTATAGACTACATAAAAAATAAAGAAAATTATCACAATTATCCACAATTACAAGACAAACTTCCACTAGTTGTTAAAAATGTGTTTTTATATATGCCATTAACACATATGTTAGTGTTTGGTTTATTCCCACATCAAGTTATATTCAAGACAGGTTTCAAAGAAATGGCCTTTTTAGTTTTGGAAATTATTTTAAGTGATATATATTTTTATAGTTTACATAGATTATGTCATAGTAACAAATATTTATACAGAAATATTCACAAGAAACATCACGAAATTAATGATACATTAGGCGTTTTCGCTTTTTATTGTCATCCATTGGAAATGATAGTAATAAATATGGGAAATGTTTATATAACACATATGATATTTAATCATAGTTATTTTCATAATGGTGTAATGGCTTTTGCAGGTTTTAGTAGTGGTATTTTAGGTGCACACGCAGGAAATAATGGTAGAGGTTATCATCAATTGCATCATATACATAGAAAATGTAATTTTGGATTAGAATTATTTATGGATCGTTTATTAGGAACAGAAATGATGCCTGAATAATCATATGAAAAAGGTTAAAAATAAATAAATATTATAATATAAATCATGGCAAGTAAAGTATTTGGATGTGATGATTTGAGAAGAAATGTATTAAGTTATATACCTAAAAGGTGTGGTAGTTGTAAAGTAGCAATGGGAAACGTAGTTTACGAAAAAAATTGTAAATATTATAGAGATTATACGTGGAGAAAAAATGAATGTATACAGTTGAAAGGATATTGCAATTGGTGTTATTATTATGTATTTGAATATATTTAATTTTCTGATTTTTCAGCATATTTTTTGTTTTCATCATCATTATCACAATGTGGTGTATGATTACAAATCCATAGTTTTTTACTATTATCCATCAATAAAATATCGCCAAAATCAAAATCGTGAATATGAAAATTAATTTTTTCAGCTTTATCAGCAAGAGCAGATAAATTATTTATTTGTAACGTTGTAATTAGTGTTCTTTTTACTTGTTCACAAATATCTTTTTTGCTATCCATATAATTAAGATCAACTTGTGTTGTAAATCCGCCAAAAAATTCACAAGAAATTTCACATTTAACCATTGTTCGATTATAGAGTAAAGTATAAGAAATTCTTTATATTATTTAAAATGGCCTTTAAGAAATCTGTAAGTTATTGAAAATAATACACTTGAAAGTAGTAAAATACTACGTAATTTTTTATTTTTAAAGTTAACATAAGCAAGTATAAATAATATAGCGTGAACAATTCTTACATTATGCCAAAAAACTTTTTTAATTTGAAATTCGTTATTAGATCCTAATATGCTTTTGTATAAAAATCCTAAACCCATAATTAATATAATATATTTACTAATGTTTGATATGCTATTAATAAATGGAATAAAAACAAGTAATATTCTAATAAAGATACAAATAAACCATAAAGGATGTATTTTTTTAAAGTATTTATTCATAATATATTATTATAATAATATATTATTTTTATGGAAAAGTAAAATTAGTAAAATATAGTTTATATATAATTATGGAATATAAAAGCTGGAAATGGACAATTAACAATGAAAAGATGAAAAAAACAGATAGAAAAATGAGATTAAGAGAAATTGAGGAAAGAATAAGAGATAAACAGTTTGATAATTTAAGAGATTTAAATAATAAGGATATAAATAACAAGGAAATATGTTCAAAAAGATTGATGGATAGACAACAAGTAAAACAACGAACATTTAATCCATATTTATGCAATAATAATTATTTGAGTGATTTACATATACAAGAAAATTTTTTAAAACCTAAAAATAGTAATTATGAATGTTTAGAACAATAATGTAAAAAAACATTTAAAAGGTAAAATTAAAGTAAAATTATATGAATGGAAACTATTGCACACAAAACACATTATTATTACAAAATTTAATGAAATTTTATAAAAAAAATAATAATTTGGAAAAAATATTACCCATTATAAATGGAGAATCAGAAATATCATTAAGATTAATTGATTGGTTTGTAACAAACTATGCTAAGAAAAACTTTACAGTATATAAAAAGGGAAATGATAGATTTAAGGTATATATTGATTATAAATTAAAATTAAAGGCTTATTCAAAAAAGAGATTTGATCCCTTTTGTAGATGGGATAGAATAAACATTCCTTATAAGGATAATACTTATATTCAAACAACAATAGGTCAATTAAATTTTTTTAGATGGGCTTTAGAGAATAAAATAGTAAATTACATAAATGAAAATATGAAATCAATAGTAGCAGATATGAACAAAAGAAACAGCACTTCAAAAAATAGAAAAGATAAAAATAAAAAAACAAGAAAAAGAAGAGAGGAGTTATCTATTTGTGCATCTAAAAGTATAAAAAAAGAGAAGGTGGAAATAGTTGTGAACTTTGATTAATTTTTATATTAATAAATTATATATGAATAATTTATTATTTTTAGCATTATTATTAATTATAAGTATTGTAATAATTTTATATTTCAGTTATTCCGAGAAAGAGGCAATGATACCATTTAATGATTTAGATGGATTAAAATTACAAGAAGATAGATGTGAATCATATAATAAAATGAAAATAAAATTTAATAGTCCTTCCTGTAACGGAATAAATAATCCGTGTGATCATATTAAACCAGAATTAACAGAAGAATTAGTATTACATAAAAACGGAAATATTAAAATTAATAAAGTAGAAAAAAATAATTGTAAACCTTCAAAAAATACAGTAATTAATTTAGATCAAAAGGTAAATGATTTAGTTACTCAAACAAAATTCACAATAGAAGAAATGAGTAATATGGAAACAGAAACAGAGAAGCAAATAAAATATTGCAAAGATCCTCAAAGAACTTGTGATGATATGGGTCCTAACTGCGGTTATTGTGATGATAATTTTAATCGAGATGGAGTTGGTAGAGTAATGTGGACGAATCGTGGAAAAAAAGGTTCAGGTTCTGAATCTGTATTAGGTGGAGTAAGTGATCCAGATGGTAAACCTTGTCCTAAAAATTTATGGTATTATGGAGATAAAGAAGAGTGTAAAAAGAAGCGTAGACAAAGATTATGTAAACTCATAAAATCTTGTGATGATTTTGAAAAATATTCAGATAAAATCCCAGATGGTATATGTGGATTTTGTCCAACTTTAGGAAAGGGTGTTCCAATAAAAAAAATAGGAGATCGTAATGTTCCAATATATGAACCTGAAGATACTTGTTATGGAGGTGAGGAATTGGAAAAATATGGAACATTAAATGCAAAACAGTGTAGTAAGTTTATGACAGATAATCCTTGTATAAGACCTCAATATTGGACAGGTATTCCAGATCATAGTGGTGAATGTTACAGAAAATTATATAGAAAGGCTGGAGGTAAAGATAGTAAAAAAGATGCTGACTGGTGGACAAATGATGAAAATAGAAAAATATATAATATGTCTCGTCCAGAATTAAATGCTCCTCCAGAGAGTGATTTTGAAGGAGCAAGTGGATTAGCTCCTGTTCCTTGGATATCTACAGAATTTAAAAAATATGCAGATAAAATTGGTGATAAATGTTATGAAAAAGCTAATAAAGCTTGGAACTGGTTAACAGGATTTAAGTATGACCCTTGTGTTCATCAAGAAGAAACAGGATATGGAAATAGGGAGTGTCAAAGAACAAGAGAGGGTGAAATAAACGAAATGACTCAAGATGGAACAGTCAGTGATTATAATAATAATTATAGAATACCACATTGTGAGGGATTTGTAGGAAATCGAGAGGGATTTTTTGATTTAAATGATTGGTTAAGTAAAAATAGACCATCAATATTGAGAAATAGGGAAGCTGATCAATGGTATAATGATACAAAGTCTCGTGCACCTGATAAGTTTTCAAATGGTGGAAAGGATTACAAGGTTTATTTGAGGGAAATAGAGGATGTAATGTATAATGGAAAAACATATGAAATGAAAGTAAGAGCAACTAGATTATTGAAAGGTTTTGGTCATGATCCTCCACCGCCACCTCCAATAAAACCTGGTGATTATGTTGAATATATAGCCAAGGAACATATATACAGAGGAATATTATACAGAATAAAATTAATAAATGGAGAAAAGAAGGCATTAGTAATGTGGGATTATTATTTTAATACAAAAACAAATAATAGAAAAATTCGGGGTCCAACAATGGGAGTTTGTATGAAGGATATAAATCCAGAGTCACACAGTGAGGGAGATTGTATAGAAGGAATTACTGCCAATGTAATGAATGATACAACAGTTTGTGATAAAAAAAATAATACTGCAAAAAGAAATTCTTGTATTATTCCAAAAAATACACCGGTTATATCTAGAGATGAACAAAGATATAGATTTGGATGGCCACAATATCCATCTATTAAAGCATCAGTAAATCCAAATCCATTGGGAAATAATGCTATGGGATGGATTAATTTAGCAAACTTAACTATATTACGTCATTGTAAGAAAAGTTCAGAGGGATGTTCACCAACAGACTATAATTGTGAGGCTTCATTAGAAGCAGCAAACAAATTATATAAAAAACCGCAAGATTGTGTTTATACATTATCTAATTATAGTGATTGTTCTGTTAAATGTGGTGGTGGTTGGAAATATAGAGATTTTAAAATACATTTTCCTTCAAAAGGGGAAGGTTCAATAAAATGTCCATATGGAAATAACCAGAAGGATTATACTGAAAAAGTTGAATGGAAAAGATGTAATGATGAACCTTGTCATCCAGATAAAAACAGAATGGTTAGATTGCGCTGGTGTAAAAATGGTGAAAATGATCCAAATTGTGTAGGATTATCAAATTCTCAGTTAGGAAAAGGTGGAACTTGTTATAGTGTTGGAAATGTAGATTTTATAAAACACGAAAAAAGGAAGGGAGATATGTTAACAGCAGCAAGTTGTAGAAATGGTGGTGGTTATTGGGATTCAGGTGGTGAATTATTAAAAAATGGTGCAAATTTTCTATTAAAACCAGTATATCCTCAGAATCAAAATCCACAAACATATAATTTTGAATGGAGACCCGCAAACCACTTTAATCCATTGCAATGGTTTAAAAAAAATACAGTAAAAGATAAGGCAAAAATACGTAAAAATTACACTGGATTATGTTTACATCCAAATGTGAATAGTGTAGAGGTTGGTGGTCAAGGACAAATAAAATGGGGTAGAGGAGATGGTTGGAGAAGAGGTCCAACAAATGCAAGAAATGATAATGTCACTAATGAAAAATATTGTCCTTGGAAAACAAATAATAATTTTGGTGAAATATATGGAAGTTGGATACGCTGGAATAGATATGGATTATCTGTAACACGTGTAGTAAAAGATAGTGATAATAATTATATTGCATTTGTTAATGATGGTAGATACGGAAAAATGTGTAAATTTAGACCAGGTGGTAGTTATATTTGGAATAGTGGAAGATATGTAAGTGAAAGAGGTAAACCAAGAAGTCCGGAAGATTTAAAAAGATGGTATAGAAGAGGTAGATATGCTGCATCAAATTATAGATTTAGAAAAAAGTCAGGATTTTCTTGTAATGAAACATCAAATCCAGGTTTAGTTGCGTCGTTTTATAAACACTGTAATTATGGTGGATGGAGAAGACAATTAGGTGTAGGTAATTATCCTTGGGTTGGAAGTGTTGGTATTAGAAATGATGATATGTCATCATTAAAAGTTCCTAAGGGTTTAAAGGTAACATTATACCAACATTCAAATTTTAGAGGATCAAGAAGAGTGTTTAATGCAAAAAATTCAGCAATAAATGATTCTTGTTTAGTTAATAATGGATTTAATGACGTTGTATCTTCAATAAAAGTTGAAAACACTTCCAAAAGTTCAAGCGGAAATGAGTGGGATGGTTTGGGTAGATTAGGAAGTTGTAATAGTAAGTTTGCTAAATTTAAGTTAATAAAAACAGATAAAGGTGATAAATTTAGATTACAAAGAGAGGCTTTTACAGGTGGTTATAGTGTAGACAATAAGGGTAATTTAAAAGAGGGATATCATTATAATAGAGGAAGTAGAAAATCACAAATACCAGGACGTGGATTTTATATGGGAATGAAGGAAAATAGATGGAATTGGCCATCGTCAGATAGTGAATGGGATAGATTATATAAATCAGAAAAAGGAAATGTTCACAAATTTGATTGCGACTATAATTATTATACTAGTGAAAAACGTGTTGGATTATTTAAGTGTAAGGGAGGATCAAAAAATGGTAAAAAATTCCCATTTAAAACAAATTCTGCTTATTGTCCACAAATAGATCCATTAAGAGAAGTAGGGTATAGTGATAGTCAACTTATATGTAAGGAAGGTTGTGAAATTTACGGCGGTAAATGTGAGGGTCCTGAGAGAGGGTTAGTTTTTCATATAGAGAAAGCAAACCCATTTAATAAAGTGGTATATGCAAGAAATAGTAGGTGGCGTTGGTCTGAAGCAAAATGTGTGTTAGGTAATATAAATAATCCAACAGGAAAAGTAATAGGTGGAACAATTAGTAATTGGTTTAATAGGGCTAGAAATATACCAAATATTCAAACCAGAACAGTTGTAGTAAAATATTATGGAAGAGATCAGGGATGGGGAAACCCAACAAGTTGGGTTAGATTAGTTTTATGGGCAGGAAATAATGTTATTTATAATAAGGATGTTGGAGGTAGAAACTGTTATAGAAGTGGAAATTGTGTAAGTAGAGGTTGGAAATGGAATACACAAACAATACCTTATACAGAATTTACAACAAAAAAAGAAGAAATTATAACAAAAGCTTTATTGGTTGTGAGAGAAATGGGAAGTGGTCATAGAGCTTGGATAAAGTCAGCAACAATAGAATTTAATCCAGAATCAAAATTTTAATTATTTGATATTACTTTATAAAAATTTATATAATATAAATATATACATCAATGAAATATATTTATATTTTAGCATTAATAGTAATAATAATAATATGTTGTTTGATAAGTAAAGAGAATTTTTCTATTCCATCTAGTGTTTTAAATTCATTAACTGAATCCACTTTTGAAATAACTGAAAAAACAGAACCACCGCCAAATGATACTAGTGAAAAAAAAGTTAAGGGAATGTTGGAACAATCAAATATTCCTGAAACAGGTATTTCATTAGGAAAAAAAAATGTGGAAACTAGAGAACAAAATTTTGAAGTAGAGGATGAAAAATGTAAATCTATTAAATTTTGTGAAAATTTAAGATCAAATATGAATTGTGGATATTGTTTACAAGATGATTTAGAAGGGTATCATGCATTTCATTATGGTGATGAAGATGGACCATTTTTAAAAAGAAATGGTGGAAGACAAAGTTTATGTAAAAGAGGTGTTGACAGATCAGGTAGTGAGGAATGGGTTCCTCCATCTTCATTAAATGGAGAAAAGCAAGAACAATTAGAACAGGAAGAAGAATTTTATAAGAAACGTTATCCTTCACCATCAGATCCTAGAAGATTAACAGGATTAAGGAAAATACAGGAAAAAAAGAATAATTTAGGTATAAAAGATACAGGTTATAGTGGTTGTGCAAAAATGAGAGAGCGTTATGTTTGTTCAAAAGTAAATGATTGTAGTCCAATGAATTTTGAAATGTTTGGAATAAAGGCAAAAGATATATGTGGATTTTGTGCGGATGATGGAAAAGCATATGTAAGAAATGATTTACCTCCATCTAGCAAATCTTATGAGTCTACAAAATATGTTTCTAGGACTAAGTGTGAAAATATTGAAATATTTGGAGATGGTATAGATTGTTCAAAATATTCAAATAATAAAGATAAATGTTTAGCTCAAAAGTCATTGGAAGATCCATCAATTAATGCGTGTGCATTTAATTATGATATGAAGGAGGTGAAATATCCAATAACGATTCCCTTACCTAGCGAAGTAAAATATTCTCAAGGACCAAAATCACGTGTATATGACAAGTGTGAAAGTAAATGGGGTTTAATAAGACCTAATCAATGTGACTTTTTCGAACAACAATATCCTTGTTTGAAAACTAAAAGTGGTGGTCCTCATAGTGAAAAATGCTTAGAATCATTATGGAAACAAATGGGATTTTTAACAAGTTATCGCGAATTATATAATAATGGTGAAGGTGAAATGGTAAATAGTTGGAATAAAATGGACGTAGATTCAATAATGGAAAGTATGCAAAAAATATATGAAAAAATTTATTCTAGTGATTATGATGTTGCAAAAAAATGGGCTAAAATTTGTTTTAATATGAATGTAAATGATTGTAATCGTGCTGGGTTGTTGAATGATAAAAATCCTAGTCAATATTGGAAAACAACACCAGATCCTTGTATGGAAAAATTATATAAATATGGGGGTGGAAAAGAAGATGGTTTGGCAAATCCCAAAAATAAAAATAAATGGGGGTATGGATATTTTGGTTCATTAAAAGAAGGATTAACACCTATTCCAAATGAATTACGTGAAAATCAAACAGAACACGAAATTTATGGTAGTTCTTATAGTAGAAATCCTATGGAAATTTTTAAATTTTCTAAATTTAAAACACATCGTGATTATATCAATAGTATACGAGATTTAGTCAAAATGAAAAATATGTCAGATGAGGAAGCAAAAAAGGTTCCTTTGACAATTCATCAGAATAATTGGGGTAAAAAAAAATTTTCAAATGCAAATTGGGTAGACAAATATACAGCAACAAAATTAATAACCGGAGAAACACCGGATTATCCTGTAGATGATACTAAACCTTGCTGGCCAGAGTTTGCTAGGATGATGTTAACACATCCTCATATAAAATTACTAAATTTAAAAACGTTAGATTTTAGTAGTGCTGGAAAGTTTCATTTTTTAAGTGAAAAAAGATATTATTCACTAAGAGATAGAAATTTAAGAAAACAAGGTGAAAGTGTATTCGAGGGTAATTATTTAATTACACAAGATACATATGATCTGGAAACATTT
>MDTD01023189.1_pt1 | contig 12636 bp, 10 predicted proteins | sample 811221 | NCBI WGS metagenome assembly MDTD01 (sample SAMN05326646, study PRJNA326480) | marine metagenome | isolation source: seawater | place: Pacific Ocean: South West | collected 2011 | reverse complement strand
TTGCTGGTTCTGAAGTACCCAAAGAACAAAGAGAAGAAGTTAATAATGATCTTGATGAAGTAACTGACTATGTATTTGAGGTATTACAAAATTCTAACTTTGGTCAAGAGGTGCATGAATCGTTTATGGATTTGGCAGTAGGCACTGGTATTCTTCATGTTGCTGAAGGTGATGCAGTACATCCTGTTAATTTTTCTGCTATTCCATTACCTCATGTTGTTTTAGATACTGGACCAGATGATAAGATAGATCATGTTTTTCGTGAGAGAAAAGTAAGATATTCTGATTTACCAATACTTTATCCTAATGGATCGTTTAGTCCTAAGATTGTACAACTTATGCAAAATAGTCCAGAAGTAAAAACAAATATTCTTGAGGTTATTTGTAAAGATTATTCTAAAATAAATGAAGATGCTTTTTTATCTTATGTCATTGAGATGGGTGATAAAGATATAATATCTTTTGATAGCTTTAAAGGAGTAGGATCAAATCCATTTATTTGTTTTCGTTGGTCTAAATGTGCTGGTGAAGTATATGGTCGTGGTCCACTTATGAATGCATTAAGTGCAATTAAAACAACTAACCTTACTGTACAGTTAGTATTAGAAAATGCACAAATGGCTATCTCTGGTATTTATCAATTAGATGATGATGGTATTATTAATCCAGATACAATTAGTTTAGTACCTGGTACAGTTATACCTAAAGCACCAAACTCTGCTGGATTGCAACCGATTAGGGCTGCTGGTAACTTTGATGTTAGTCAGTTTATTTTAAACGATATGCGTTTAAATATTAAGAGAGCTTTGTATAATGAGATGCTTGGTGATCCTAATAAAACTCCAGCTACTGCTACTGAGATTGCAGAACGTATGGCTGATTTATCCAGACAGATTGGTTCTGCATTTGGTAGATTGCAATCAGAATTAGTACAACCAGTTCTTCAAAGGGTTATCTTTATTCTTAAGAAACAAGGTAGAATAGAAATTCCTACAGTAAATGGTAGACAAGTAAAGGTACGTTCTGTATCTCCATTAAGTCAAGGACAAGCAAAGCAAGATATAAACAATACTGCACAATGGATGCAGTTAGTTCAACAAAGTTTTGGTCCAGAAATTATGAATTTATTAGTAAGTGGTGAGGAAGTTGCTAGTCATTTAGCTAAGAAATTTAATGTACCAGATAGTTTAATAAGAGATGCAAGTGAAAGACAGGAACTTGTACAGTTAATGCAACAGGCTCAACAGTTGCAACAAGCTCAACAACAACAGGGAGAGGAAGTTGTCCAACAATAAATATATTGGTGTAGATGGAATAGAAAGAAGTAAGCAAGAAGATATAAAAATAAGTATGGATATACAATCCTTATTTAAAACACCGAATGGTCAATCGGTATTAAAATATTTAAGAAAACTTACAATAGAATATGTTAATGGTCCGAATATAAGTGATAGTGCTTTACGTCATCATGAGGGTCAAAGATATTTGTATGCTATTATAGAACGTAGAATTAATCATGCTGAAAAGGAGAGAAGTAATGTCTGAAGAAACACAAACAGTATCAGAAGCAATGGAACAACAGACCCCTGACATAAGTGACACAAGTGACATAAAATCAGAGGAAAAGGATTTTGTGACTGCTGAAGATCAGGCACCAGCAAGACCAGAGTGGTTACCAGAAAAGTTTAAAACACCAGAAGCTTTGTTAGAATCCTATAGTAATCTTGAGAAGAAACAAAGTCAGAAAGAAAATGATTTAAGAGAAGCTTGGGAAAAAGAATTAAATGAACAAGCTTATGCTGATAGACCAGCAAGTGCTGGTGATTATGTATTACCTAAAAGTATTGATGAATCGTTAGCACCAGATAATAAAATGTTAGATTGGTGGTCTAAGTTTTCTTGGGAAAATGGTATGAGCCAAGAAGAATTTGAAGCTGGTATTAATATGTTTGAACAAGAAAGAGAAGCAATAATTGGTTCTATTGAGTCTAATAGGGAAGATGAAGTAAAGAAACTTGGTGATAATGCAGAAGAAAGAATACAAGCTACTGCATTATTTGCACAAAAGTTTTTTCCAGAAAACCTTATGCCAGCTATAGAAAGACTTACAGAAACATCCGAAGGTATACAAGCAATAGAACATATTATGGAAAATATAAAACAAGGTGGTAATATAGATACTGAACCAGCTAATCGTTTAGATTTACAGACTTTAGAGTCTATGATGAATGATGAACGATATTGGAATCCAGCTAAGAAAGATTTAAATTATATTCGTGAAGTAACAGAAGGTTATAATAAATTAAATGGAGTAGGATAATTGTTATCTTGTGTTCATTCTAATTTAGATCATGTAGATTATTTGTGTGTTAATCTTCGTGATGAAGATGAAGAAGAATTAAAAGCTATGAACATAGATGGTCGTTATGCTTTAGCTTTTCCATTTACACAAAATCATTCTCTAACATTTACTATTCTTGATGATGAAACACCATTAGCTATGTTTGGTACAATACCAGCTAGAAATAATGAAGCTAGGATATGGATGCTTTGTACAAATGAATTTCAAAACAATTATAGAGAAATTTGCAGACACGCTAGAGATTTTATTGAGTTGTTGCAATCTAGTTACAGTACTATTTATAACGTCGTTCCAGCTAATAATAAAAGGACAATACGTTTTTTAAGGTTCTGTGGCTTCCAATTTGGTGAGAAAATAAATATTAATGATTTAGATTTTATTAAATTTTTTCGTTGCAATAGTTTTTATAATGATGTTAATAATAAAGAGTCACGACCTGTAATGCACTGAGCAACCCTTTATGGATAATTGCTATGAGGTGATCTAATCAGATAATCGCATAGACATTATTGAAACTTTATAGAGGAAATGCTTATGGCAAATACTATATCTACAGCCTTTATAAAACAGTTTGAATCTGAAGTTCATATTGCCTATCAAAGAATGGGTAGTAAATTACGTAACACAGTTCGTACTGTTTCCAATGTTACTGGTAATGTTGTACGTTTTCAGAAGATTGGTACTGGCTCTGCATCAACTAAATCAAGAAATGGTTTAGTTACTCCAATGGAATTAGCTCACACTAATGTTGAATGTACTATGGCTGACTTTTATGCAGCTGAGTATATTGATAAGTTAGATGAGTTAAAGACTAATATTGATGAAAGACAAGCTGTTGCAAAAAGTGCGGCGGCTGCATTAGGTCGTAAAACAGATGAAATACTTTATACTGCTATGGATGCTGGTGCTAATAGCACACAGATTCATGACACAAATGGAGCTATTGAAAAAGCTGATTTACTTACTTTGTTTGAAACTATGGGTGCAGCTAACATTCCAGAAGATGGTGGAAGATACTTAGCTATGAATCCAAAAGGTTTTGCTGATTTATTTTTAATAAATGAATTTGCAAGTTCAGACTATGTTGGTGATCAAAACCTTCCTTATGCTGGTGGAATGACTATGAAAAACTTTTTAGGTTTTCAAATCTTTTCTACTTCAGCAGTAACTGCTGGTAAGAATATGGCATATCATACTTCTTCTATTGGTTTAGGAATTGGTGCTGATGTATCAACTGAATTAAATTATGTGCCAGAAAGAGCTGCACATTTAACTACATCTATGATGAGCATGGGTGCTGTTGTTATTGATGACAATGGTATTTATGAAGTCCTAGATAACAATACATAGGAGGTAATTATATGGCTTATAGTGCTTCTGGTTTAACCCTTTGGTCTATGAATGGAGATGGTCCTAAACTCTGGAACTACTCAACAACAGATACGATTGCAACTGTTAACAGTGCTGGTTATTTTAATGATGCTGCAAATATGTTAAATGTTCGTGATGTTATCTGTGTTTCAGATACCAATGCTCCAACAACTCATTGGGTAAACGTATTATCAAACACTGGTTCTGTAGTAGATGTATCAGATGGTACAGTTGTTGTAGAAACAGATGGTGACTAATAGAGGAGGGGAGGGGTAAAACCCTCCCTTTTAAAATATGGCATTAACTCCAAGTGAAGCAAATACAGCACTTGATATTTGTAGTAGAGCTTTAATTCTAATTGGAGCAGAACCAATCAGTTCTTTTGATGATGGTTCAACGGAAGCCTTAGTATGTGTTAATCTTTATGAAGATGTAGTTCGTACTGCATTAACAAATACTAGATGGAGATTTGCTACTAATCAAAAAGTATTAAACAGACTAACAGATATACCAACAGGTAGATTTAACTTTGCCTATCAAATACCACAAGATAATCTTATGGTTCATGCTGTAACAGTAAATGATAATTTGATTGAGTATCAAATCTATGGTGATAAGATTTATTCTAATACATCAGAAAATGATGAAGTAATTTCAGATTATTCTTTTAGGGCATCTGAATTAGATTTTCCTAGTTATTTTACATTAGCAGTACAGTTTTCTTTATCTGTTATACTAGCAACTTCTATAGCAAGAGATGCAAGTTTAGCACAATTAATGACTGTTAGAGCAGATGGTGCAATGGCTAAAGCTAGAAGTTTAGATTCACAACAACAAACTACAAGAAGGCTTGAAACAAATAGGTTTATAACTGCAAGGCAAAGTTAATGCAGACATTCAGAATACCATTTACTAATTTTCAATTTGGTGAAATTAGTCCATCTATGATAGGTAGAACAGATGCAGAGGTATATAACAAATCTGCACAAAAGCTAACTAACTTTTTTATTCGTAATGAAGGTGGTGTTATCAAAAGACCAGGTTTTAAAAAGAAACTAAATCTTGGTGCATCTGCTGGTACTACGGATATTGGTTTAAGAATTATTCCTTTTATATTTAGTGATGATGAAAGATACATCATTGGTTTTACTGCTAATAGTATTAAGGTAATAATACTTGATTTTGATTCTAATGGTTCTCCCTCTAGTGGTGCAGTAACTTTGTTACAAACTATTACAACTGATATAGATGGTAACAATCTCCCATTTACTGCATCACTTATTAAAGAAATAAACTTTGCACAAACTGGTGATGTAATGTTTTTATGTCATAACACAATGCAAACTTTAAAACTGGTAAGAACTTCACTAATTACTTTTGAAGTATCTAATTTTACTTTTGATAAAAGAGCAGACAACAAACAAACGTATCAACCTTACTTTAGCTTTCAACCACAGAATTTTACTATGACTCCTAGTGGTACATCTGGTTCGATAACAATGACAGTTAAACCAACTGGTACAGTTAATAATTGGGCTAGTGGTCAATCTTATACAATCGGTACTTTGGTTAAAGATACCAATGCTAATTTAATATATAGAGTTAATACTGCACATACATCAAGTGGTGCTGAACCTTTATCTACAAATGCTAATGCAACAAAGTATTCTGCACAAAATTACTTTGATACAACAGGTAATATATCTGGTAGTAATTTTCCAGACTCTAAACATATTGGAATTACTATGAAGTTTAGAGGTCAGGAGATATTAATTACTTCTGTACAATCTGGTTCTCAAGCTACTGGTACTGTACAAGAAGAATTATTTACTAAGCTTGATATAAATGCTTTAAGAACAGTTAAAGGTTCTCCTAATATAGAAGTTACTATGCCTTTACATAATTTAAATGCTGGTGATAGTTTTACTATTTCAGAAACTACAGACGTTGGTGGTATACAAAACGTTGATTTAAATGGAACATATCAGGTTCTTACAATAGTTGATGATAATAAATTTATTTATAATTGTGGATCAACTGCTAATAACTCTGAAGATGGTGGTGGTGCGCCTAAGATAGTTTCAGCTTCAGAAAGCTCTGACTTTGAAGAACAGTCTTTTTCTGAGTTTCGTGGGTTTCCAAGAGCTATTTGTTTTCATGAAGGTAGGCTTTTTTTTGGTGGAACAACATCACAACCAGATGGTTTGTTTGGTAGTAAAACAAATCAGTTCTTTGACTTTAATGTTGGAAGTGGTTTAGATAATGAATCAATACAACTTAACAGTAGTATTGGTCAGTTAGATAGTATTAAACATTTAATATCAAATAGAGATTTACAAGTCTTTACAGAAAGCTCTGAGTTTATTGTACCAGCTTTTCAAAACACACCTATTACTCCATTGAATGCTATGATCCGTAGACAAACTCCTTATGGAGTTAGTCATGTAAAGCCTGTTGTGTTTGATGGTGCAACTATTTATGTACAACGATCTGGTACTGTTATGAGAGAGTTTATCTTTTCAGATAAAGAGAATGCTTATATTTCTAATAGTGTATCTACATTATCATCTCATTTAATAACAAATCCAAATGATATGACATCATTGCAAGCAGCAATTAACAGACCGGAATCTTATATATTTATTGTTAATACTGATGGTAAGATGGCAGTATTTAATTCTAATCGTGCTGAACAGAAAGCTGGATATACAGAGTTTACTTTTAATAGCACTGGTAGTTTTAAGTCTGTATGTACTGTTGATGAAAGAGTGTTTTCTATTGTAGATAACAATGCTGGTGGTGGTACTAAATATTTTTATCTGGTTGAATTAGATAACACAACTAATTTAGATATGTCAGTTACTGCATCTGGAAGTAATGGTGTATTTACAGTAGGCAATGGTTCTGGAGAAACCTTTGATAATGGTGCTGTACTAGATGTTATTGATGGTAATAACTATCTTGGTCAGCATACAGTAAGTAATAATCAAATTAATGTTTCTAGCATTGATAGTTCATTATCAAGTGTTGAAATAGGATATGGTATTACACCAGAGTTGAAAACAAATCCATTGGATATTAATACATCAGAGGGTCCAACAACAGGTATGCTTAGAGGTTTAGGTCGTGTTGTTGTTGACATTCGTGATACTTTATCTATGACAATAAACTCTAAGAACTTAGAAATTAGGAATGTAACAGATGATCCTTCTCTTCCTAGAAACTCAATATCTGGTAAAAGAGAAATAAGATTATTAGGTTATAGTCGTGATCCACAAATAACAATTAGTCAACAACATCCATTATCTATGCAAGTTAATAGCATAGTAGCAGAGGTACAAATATAATGAATCCATTTTTAGGTTTAGCAGTTTTGTCTGGAGCAATCAGTCTTATTACTGGTATTCAAGCTGGCAGAGAGGCAAAAAGAAAAGCAACACAATCAGCTTATGATATTGAGTTAGAAAGAAAGAATGCAAAGATACAAGCAATGGCTCAACATAATGAAAGATATGCTGAGTATGAAACAATCATGGCACAATCAGAAGCTTGGTTAGGTCTTGCTAACAGAGGTTATGATCCATCAACTATGGCTGGTTTTAAGAGATCAAAGAAAGAATTACAAAAAGATATTGGTAGTATTAACTACACATCTTTAATGAGAGATTACAGATTAAGAGCAAAGCAACAAGAGGTTCTTTCATCTGGTGAGTATGCACAAACTGCTGCAATAACAACTGGATTTAACAATGCTATTCAGATGGCATATCAATATCAAACAACAAAGTTTGGATAAGTATAAATGGCTATAGGTGTATATAAAAGTAAAGTATCAATACCAGAGATAGGTATTAATGTAGCAAGTTCTAATACAAAATCAAACTCTCTGCAAAGTATTTCTAATTCTTACGCACAAACATCTAATTTATTTTTTCAAGCTGCTGGTGATGAAGCTAAGAAGGTAGCTACTGAGTTTGGTATGTCTGTTCCTATTGAAAAGGTAATGGGTATTAATGGTGATACTGGTATGCCAGAGGCTTACAGTTTACCAGAAAATTATGGAACAATAGCTATGGATGCTTTTAAGCGAGTTATTGACCAGAGATTTTTTGAAGCTATTGAGAATGATTATAGAGCTAAAGCTAAAGAATTATATACTAAATATTCTTTAGATGTAGCTGGTTTTGAAAATGCTTTCTTAGGATATACTGCTGAAGTAGTAGATGTTGCTAAAGGAAAGTTTAAAGAGTTTGCAAGAGAATTAGGTATTAACCAAACTAAAGGTTATGTAGCTAATATACGTTCTAATATTTATCAAGAAAGTTTAAGAAAAGCAAAAGAGTTAGACCAAAAACAAAATGTTGATTTTATAGATATAATGCTTAATGGAGCATTTAATTTTCAGAATCAAGTTAATCAATTTGGTGTTCCTCGTGGTAGTGATTTTGGTGACTATCCAGATAGTTTTATACAAGATTCCATTAATGGATTTAGGGCAAGCAAGCAAGCTTTAATAGATTCTGGGACAACAACAGAGGGAGAAGTTCTTGGAACAATAAGAGATGGTGTAAATGTATTTTTACAAGGTAGATTAAATACTATTTTAAATGATGAATTTTTTAAGAATAGTAGAGTTAATTCAGATATATTTATTAATTCAGTTAAATTAAGACGCACTCATAGAAATTTACCAAAAGAAGCAAATGAGTTTATAAGAAGTTTTTTAAGCATTAATCCTAGTCAACAAATGGTTAAGGACATGGTTACTATTTATAAAGGTGACCAAACATTATTTGAATCACATAGACAAACTTTAGCTGAAGATGCTGCTAATAAGAAAAAAGAAAGTGATGAAGCTTTAAAATTACAACAGAAAATTAATTCAGCTATTAGTGTTAGTGATTTTATTGATTTAAATAACACAACTGAACAAAATTTTTTAAATAGAGATTTTATACCTTATGGAGATTTATATAATTTTGAAGTTGGTAGTAAAGCAAAACATGAAAGCAATCAATTAATTAATATATCAGACCCAAATAGAGGTTATGAAGGAGATAATGGAATATTAAATTCTATTGATAAAGTTGTAGGTAGAGTTTTAAATCAAGGTTATACAAACATTATTAAAAAGATTGCTAATACAATACCTACAGATACAAGTTCAGAAACATTAAAAGATATTAAAGCTTTTATAATGAGTTCTTATAGTGGTTCTGTTAAGCCAAATGAAGTTGATGAAAATTTGCTTGGTATACCAGCTGCAACTGAATTAAAAAATCTTTTAACACATTATCCTATTCCAGAAAATAAAGTAGAAGGATTTAGAAAAGAAAATGAATTTGAAATTTTAGATAGAATATTAGAAAAAAGAATAGCACAAGAAAAGATAGATGCTCAATTACAAAAATAAGATAGAGAAATTTTCCAAGCAAATCAATTAAGAATAAATAGAAATGTATTTTATGATAGATTTGATAATCAAAGTTTTAATATTCTTGATGAATTAAAAACAACAGGTGATTTTAATGAGGAATCTTACAATAAGGTATTGAACGATTTAAATTCACAAACAATGGTTAGAGCTGAGTTTGGTGGTAAACCTATATTAAGTGTTGATAAAAAAAATGAGTTAGAAAAAAAATTTAAAAGTGATGTTGCTGCTCAGTTAATTGCAAATGAATTAATTAATTTTATAATAGAATCTGAAGGTACAGCAAAAGGTTTAGGCAAAGAAGATGTAAAACAAATAAGTGATTATTTTGACAGTGGATCAAAAGATATACCTATACCAGAACCACTAAGAGTAAAGTTATCACAATTAGAAAGAGAGTTTAACTTTAATGTAGTTGATGAAAAAAGAATGTTTCAATCTATATTAGCTAATTATAATGAGTATTATGATAAGAAAGAAGCTTTTAAAAATGAAATAAGATTTTACAATAGTCTTACAACAGGTGATAGAACAAATGTAGATGGTAACCTTGTTGATAATGCAATAAGAAAAAGACATCAAATAGGTGATTTACCTTTTGATCCTTTCGATCATTATACATCACAGGATAGAAAGTTTGATCTACCATTATTAGAAATGATAGCTAATGATAATGTTGGTGATGAACTAGTTAAGGTTGTTAAAACATTTGCTAGTGATCCATCTAACTCTGCTTTTGAAAATAAAAATATGAATTTTTTTATTAATTTTTTAAGAACTTTAAAACAGTTTCCAACTGGTAATGGCAATCAAACAATAGATATTGTACCTACTAAATTTACAAACGATCCAGAAATAGCAAGATTATTTACTATTCTTGATATGACAGCAAGAGATGTAAACATTGATATATCATCTATTAAATCTAATATTGATTTAGTAAATCGTAATATTGGTTTGTATAAAACTTGGTTAGATGAAAATAAAGATGATTTTAGAAATGATTCATTAGAAGATGAGATAAATAAACAACTAGGAACAAAAGGGTTAAGTCGTTTTAATAGTGCTAATTTTTTTGAGATGATAGATAATGAGTTGCCTGTTGCTGTTGCTTTAGGAACTGTAAGAGATAAAGAATCTTTAGGTGTCTTTTTAAACAAAAGATATGGAGAAAGATACATTCAAAGTTCTGAGGTTCTTGAAAACTTTAATGATCCATCTGGAACAAATCGTACTAATAAAGCTTTAGAGATAACTATTCCTAATAAAGAAGTAAGAGATGCTACAAAAGATAGTATAATTTTAGAAGTTGCTATGCCTTTTTGGAAAGACCATTTTGCAAGATTTGTTCCATCTAAAATTGAACAAGGTTTTGCATTAAAGTTTGGAGATAAGTTATATCCTAGTAAAAAAGATTATGATCCAGATAATATAATAAGTATTATTATATCACCTAAACATAAGACAGATAATGACCCTATTGATGTTATCAGTACATTAGCTGATGGTTTTGAATATGCAGATAGGGGTATGCCTTTACCAAGAGAAGAGCTGTATGGTATGTTTTTTAAATCAAAAGGTATGTCAAATCATATGCCTATGGGTGGGTTAATGAAAAAAAATCAACTTGATCCACTAACAGAACATCATTATCAAACTATAGCAGATGGTAATTTTGTACAAAGAAATAATTTAACAAGTACAGTTTATGCTTCTACACTAGGTTTTGAAGTTAATGGTATTGAAGCACATTTCTTACTACCTACTGTTTGGGATGGTAGGATAATGCCAATTAATACAGAAGAAGAAATTTCAGCTTTAGTTCAAAGAATAGAATCTACTGGTAAATCTGTTTTTGATTATCCTTCTTTTAGTACTCCATTAGAAGCTCAACAATATTATGAAGATGTAAAATTAAAATGGGCTAATATTGGTACAGATGCAGATGCTGCTTCATATCTTTTAGAAGTAAATAGTTTTGATTCAACTGATATTGTAACTGTAAATCCTTTTGATATTGCAGCTAAGTTTAATCGTTTAAAAAATATTGAACTTAATAATAAGTTAATAAAAGATGAAATGCGTGAGATGAATAAACTAATATCAGATTATCGTCATACAAAAGTTTATAATATGCCATATAAGTTTAGAAAACCAAATGAATTGTCTTTAGAAAAATCAAGAGAGTTAGTAGAACAAATACAAATAGAAACTATTGATAAAAGAAATATAAGAAAAATGAATATAGTAGCACAGTTAAAATCAAATGTGCAACCAGTTAAAGATAACTTACAAGATTTTTTTATAAATTTATATTCAAGTCATTATGTAGATTTAGATGGATTGCCAGGTATAAATCAAATGGGTGTTCCTGAAAGTGGTGAACTATCTAATGAAACTATTGAGGCTATGCGATTAATAATGAGTAATCAATAATGGATTTAGAAGATATAAAAAAAGGTATTGTTCCAGATAACATAGGGTTAGCAAACGATACTAGACAAACTTATTCTACTGCTGTTCCTAGAAAAAGTAGTTTTTCAGAAGCATGGTCAGCCATGATGGGTATAAGTTATGGTTCAATGTTATTTGAAGTAGATAATTATTTAAAACATAATGCAAGTTTGTTTGATGATTTAGATAACGGTAACTTTAATGCATTAACATCAACTGATCCATTTATTGTAGAACAGTTAGAAAGTTTAAATAATAGAGATATAAAAAATGATTTGATATTTGCTAGAAATAAAGAACATTTTTTAGGAATGATTGAGCAAAAATATCGTAGACTTGAGCAACATAAAACATTAGAAAATACAAGTTGGTCTACTTATATACCAGCATTAATAGCTGATCCTATAAATGGTGCTACAATTTTCTTTCCTATATTGCGTAGTAAATCTGTATGGGATGCTATGCGTAAATCAGCATTAATGACTACAGCTATTGTTGGACCACTTGAAACTGGTAGAGTATATGCTGATCCTACAGTTTCACCAATGGAAGGTGTGGCTACAACAACTGCATCTGTTCTTTTTAGTAGTGCTTTAACTGGTGCTGGTAGAGGTATATCAGATTACTTTACCAACAGAGCAAGAAAAGAAATATATAATCAAGTTACATCTGAAATGATAGCTACTGGTACGTTTAAACCAGATGGTATTTATAGAGATAGTAATGGAATGTTGCATGGTAACTTTACAGAGAATGTAAAGATAGCAAGATCAAGTGGTAAATCTATTTTTGATACATCAGAAGAAGAACTTACTAAGATATTTAAAAACTTTTCTTATAATAAAATTATTACTAATCAAGCAAAAGTAAATGAATATCTAAAAAAAGAGAATAAAAATTTAACAGGAATACTTGGTCATAATGGAAAAGACGGAAATATATATTTAAACTTTGAAGCTATAAAACGTAGTTACAAAGATTTTAAAAGTAAAACAAAAAGCAAAGCTGCAATACA
>MDTD01176789.1_pt1 | contig 12638 bp, 10 predicted proteins | sample 811221 | NCBI WGS metagenome assembly MDTD01 (sample SAMN05326646, study PRJNA326480) | marine metagenome | isolation source: seawater | place: Pacific Ocean: South West | collected 2011 | reverse complement strand
GAAACCTAAGCTTCGCGCCTCCGCCCGTAGCTCAGCTGGATAGAGCACCAGGCTTCGAACCTGGGTGTCGGGAGTTCGAATCTCTCCGGGCGGGCCACACAAGAAAGCGCCCCCGAATGGGGGCGTTTTTGTGTGTGGGTGATTTAGAGTATTCGAACTCCCGAGTTCGAGTCGAGCCGCGGCAGCGGCGAGCCCAGCGGCGCGCAGCCGAAGCTAATCTCTTCGGGCGGACCAATCGGGCCGAATTTTGTTCAACAGCTCTTGGGTGAGCTGCAGCTGCAGCAAGCCATTGACCATAATCAGGTAGATAAGTTCTGCGCCGACGACAATTTTGAGGATTCGCTTAACCACTACCTTGTTCCTGTTCTTCAGTTTTGTCGAATCAGTTCAGCTTGATGTCACTGAGTGACGTCTATTGTTCAGCTTCGTCGCTGCTGAGGTCCATGGCAACCAGATTCTTGCCGATTGTCGCGCCGCGCATCATCTCGCTGTAGGCCCAGCCAGCGTTGGGTAAACCCTCTGTGATGTTCTCAAGGATTTTGATTTCGCCTGAACGGACCCATTCATGGATCTGCTGCGAGGCGGCGGGCACTTTGTCCATGTAGGTGTAAAGCAGAAAGCCTTCCATCGTCAGCTCCTTCTCCACCAGTTTCCACATGTTGTAAATGGGCGTGGGATTGTCCTGGTCGTTGTAGTCACTGATCATACCGCAGCCGATCACGCGACCAAACGTATTCATGCATTGCAGCGCGGCGTCGAGGGTCTTGCCCCCAACATTATCGAAGTAGACGTCGACACCCTCGGGGCAGGCCTCGGTAACTGCCGCTGTGAGATCGCCACAGGTTTTGTAGTTGATCGCAGCGTCCGCGCCCAAAGTCTGGGTGATCAGTTCTGCCTTATCATCGCCCCCCACAACCCCCACGACTTTGCAGCCTCTCAGCTTGGCGATTTGCGTGGCCATGGATCCGGTGGCGCCGGCGGCCGCGCTAATCAGCACTGTCTCGCCCGCTTGAATTTTGCCGATCTCATGGAGTCCCACATAGGCCGTATGCCCAGAGCCACCCAGGCCGCCTGAGTAGTAGGAGAGGGGAATGTCGGGCTCGGGCGACAACTTGGATAGCAGGATGGTGTTGGCGTCGCTTAGCGAGTAGTCCTCCCAATGGTGCAGGCCAAATATGATATCGCCCGCCTCGAAGCCCTCTAGGTGAGAAGTCACAACACGCGCCACTGAAGGGCCTCTGATAGCGCCGCCCAAGGGGATCGGCTCAAAGTAATTGGCCTTGCCATCGAGCCAGCCACGTATCGCGGCCTCGAGAGAGAAGAACAGATTTCGGACCAGCATCTGCCCCTCGCCAGGTTCTGCGATGGACCCCTCGACCAGTTCGAAATCCTCCGGCAGTGGGACACCGTTTGGGTGATTCTTCAAAACGACTTGTCGATTACGCATCTTCTGCTCCTATATTGATGAAGCCGGTTGTTATTCGCACAGTGGCGCAGAGGCGTTATATTGTCATAGCTGAAAAACAGGACGCCAGTGAGGTGTCGGCATAAAAAGAGTGTCTTTGCGATGAATAAGCCTGAGCTCGAAATCCCCGTGTTAAACATCCCGGTCCATCCTGAGACGATGGACGGCAGGGATCCGTCGTTACTGCGCGGGGATGCGGTGTCCGGTGATCGTTATTACTCGAAAGCTTTTGCCCATGAAGAGTGGGAGCACATGTGGACCAAAATCTGGCACGTTGCGGGCCGGTATGTTGAGCTTGAGGAGCCCGGCGATTTCGTCGTCCATGATTTCATGGGTCAGTCGGTAATTTGCGCGAGGCAAGAGGACGGGTCGATTCGCGCCTTTTATAACGTCTGTCAGCACCGTGCTCTTCGCCTCGTAGAGGAGAGCTCGTCAGTCAAAGATTTTCATTGCCGCTACCACGGTTGGGTGTGGGGTATCGACGGCGTTCTTAAATCGGTGCAGGACCCCGAAAACTTCTCCCAGGGGGATCCCTGCGGCAAGCTCAAACTCAAAGAACTGCGATGTGATACCTGGGGCGGCTTTGTCTGGTACAGCTTCAGCGATGATAGTCCGGGCCTTATGGATTACCTGCATCCATTACCCGAGATCTACAAAAACTACCCCATGGAGGCGGCAGTTCGTATCTTTGCCCGCAAGATACGGCTCAACACCAACTGGAAATTTGCGTCGGTGAATTTCAGCGAGTCCTATCACACCCGCACGGCGCACCCTCAGGTGCCGCCGTGGATTGATCAGGACTACTGGAGTGCGCGATCGGAGATTTGGCCCAACGGACACGGGCGGACCGTGCAGCCGATGCGCCCAAGCCTGCGCGACCGGCTACCCGAGGGTGAGCCGCATCCTTTCGATGACATTCTCCGCATGTGGGATATCGATCCCGACGGCTATCCGGACTTCGAAACGAAAGCCATTCAGGGCTGGATGGACCTTAAAGCGGCTAAGCGCAAGCATTGGCAAGAAAAGGGCTACCTGCACTACGAGCACATGAATGACGAGGAGCTCACCGACAGTCCGCATACCGTCATTTTCCCCAACGTCACGATCTCTTTCCTGCCGGACAATCTCATCTTTTTCCGCACCGAGCCCGACCCCAAAGATCCCAGCAAATGCACCTTTGACCTGTGGTGCATGGCGTTCCCCGTTGAGGGGCAGTCTGAGGCCCACGGCATCATGACCCAAGGGCTGTTACCTGTGACCGAGTGCGAATCAGAAACCTGGGATTTTGATGGTGGGCAGGGCATACCTGAAATCGTCGACTCGATTGTGTGGCAGGACATGATGCTCGCAGAGGCACAGCAAAATGGCTGGGAGTCGAAAGGCTTTGACGACTACTATCTGGCGGATCAGGAGTCACGCGTTCGGTACTTTCATGAGGTGCTCAACGATTATATTGCGGGTCGCAAAGGAGCCTAGTGGGAGCCTTGAGTGATGTCGTCTAGAGAGCCGGTCTCATGGCGCCCATCCGCTTTCGCATCTTGGTTTAAATCGCATCGGGCTGGTCTCGGTGAGCAAACGATGAGGAGTCAATCCAGCAATGAAAAGAGCGGTATGGCTGGCCACGCTGATGTGGTGTTGGGTGGGATCGATGTCAGCGCACGCTGAGGATCATCAGATCGCCGCGATGGTGGCGAAGCATGAGATTGAGTATCTCCAAAGACTCTACGCCCGGGCCACTGATCAAATTGGAACGAATACCCCCGAGAATATCGAAGCGGGCCGAACGGTCTACCATCGAATATTCACCCCGGAGGCCACAATTCGCGCAAGTGATCCCAGCGGCGCTGAATTCCGGGTCGTTGGGCCCGATGAGTGGGTAAAGGTCGTTGATGGCGCGCTCTCCGTATTTGATTCCACGCAACACCTTCTGGGAACCCAGATTGTCGAACTCGACAGTTTGCCTGACGCCAGCGGATCGGGCGGTGAGGGCAAAATGAGCAGCTTCCTGCAGGCGTGGCATCAAGATGATGATCGCGTCATCGATATCTATTTGGGCACTTACTACAGCAAAGTGCGCTATACCCAGGGTATCGGCTGGCAAATTTATGACATGCGGCTCGAAAAAGTTGCCGGAGAAGTCATTGATAAGCGCCCCTGAGGCCCCGCGAAGACCAAGCCCAGTGAAGTGGAGAAACAATGAACGCTGCTAATCCTGTGATCCTTGAGCGCGCGCTTAGCCGGCCACCCAAAGAGGCTGACCTGCCATTGCGGGGCGATTCAGTTGGTAATGATCGCTATACCTGTGCGGAGTATCTCAAGTGCGAGTACCACAAGGTGTGGCATACCGTCTGGAACATCGGTGGTGTGGCGTATCAGATGCCCGAACCCGGCGACTATCTGACGACCGAGTTAGGAATCGACTCCATCATCATGGTTCGTCAGGAAGACGGCTCAGTGAAAGCCTTTTTCAATTCCTGTCCGCATCGGGGTACACGCATTACGGAAGCCGAGGACGGTCACGTCAAAGAGTTTTCCTGTCCGTATCACGGGTGGACATTCGACCGTACCGGCGTGGTCACTTCGGTACCTGATGAAGAGGATTTTGCGGAGAGCCCCTGTGGCAAGGCGCGGCTCAAGGAGATGCCGTGTGAGGAGCGCTTTGGGCTGATCTGGTACAACTTTGATCCCGACGCTTCGTCCCTGGACGACAGTCTAGGTGAGACGATCTGCCGCGAGCTCGAGTCACATCGAATCGAAGACATGCTCCGGGTGTTGGATATGACTGCCGAGACGCGCAGCAATTGGAAGATCATCACCGATAACTTTAACGAGGCTTACCACGTTAAAGTCTTGCATCCCGAGCTCATCCCGTATGTCGCCGCCGACTATGAGGATTGTCAGTTCGACTGCTTCCCCAATGGGCATAACCGCGGGTGGTTCCCTTCGTTCATGCCCTCCGTTCAGTACGGCAGTGATGTAATCGGCGAGCCGCTGAAAAGTATGGCTGCGGCCTGGAATGTGAACAGTGACGATTACGTTGGGCGCGACACCTGGCAACAGCTTCGGGTGGATATTCAGGCCGCCAAGCGCGAGTCCGGTGAGGCGCAGGGGTATGTGCATTACAGCTACCGTGCGGACTACCAGCTCACCGACTATGTGATTTACAACCTGTTCCCCAACAACGTCATTACGGTAGGACCGGATGGAGTGCAGCTGCTGCGCCCACGTCCGCACCCGACTGATCCCTCACAGTGCCTTTTCGACCACTGGTGGTTAGTGAATCGTGTCGAAGGGCAGGATATGACTCCCTCGCCAGCGGGTGGGCCTGATTTGCCTGTCGCCGATGCACCCCACGAGCATATTCAATACGGCGAAAAGACTCTGGGCACAACGGCTGATCAGGATCTCAGCATCGCGGAAATGCAGCAGAAGGGGCTGGCCTCTGCGGGCTACCAGGGTTATTGGATGCCCAACCAAGAGCGACGTGTGCAGGCGTTTCATGAGCATTTGAACGATCTTATGCGTGATTACCGAGATGACCGTTGAAGCCGACCCGCATTACAGCGTGCTCAGACGAGAGATCAGGGGCGAGAGATGAGTCAGCCTCCGCTGGATGATCACGCAGATGGTTGGGGTTCGGAATCTCCCATTTGGGAGGCGTGGTCCAGAGCTGCTATTCACAATCGCCTCGCCCAACACGCGCGAGGGATCGACCGCGCAGATGAGGCGCTATTGCGGACGTCCTATCATGACGACGGTACCGTTGATTACGGTTCCTTGCAGGGTTCAGCGGCTGAATTTGCGGCGGCGATCGCCGCAATGCATGACGGCGCCCCCATGTCTTCGCACCGCACGAGCAATCAATGGATTGAGGTGACTGGTCACGCCGCGATCAGCGAAAGCTATGTGATGGCATGGGTGACGCTGCCCACCGACAGCGACCCGCAACCGCACCTGGTGGGGGGGCGCTACCTAGATCGACACACGTTCAAAGTGGGTCACTGGCGAATGCAGCATCGGCACTATGTGCTGGACTGGATTACTCAATTTCCCGCCGCGTCGCCCGCTGCATCTCGCCCGCCGTTCGCGGCCAACTCATTCGCCCCCCAAGGGGCTCACTTCCCATGGGACGCCGGCGGTGCCCTCATGGCGGTGCATGCCAGTGCCAAAAAAACGACCAATGAGGATTTTCCGATGGATGAACAGACTGCACTTGAGGAGGTCGTGGCGCAGCAAGCGATCGCTGAGCTCGGCTGCCGTTACGCGCGGGGTGTGGATCGCGGGGATCCAGAGATCATCCGTTCCGCTTTCCACGATGATGCTTCGATCGTGTCCGGTGTCTTCAATGGCGCAGCGACCGAATTTGCGGCGGCCATAGGTGCCATGTTGGATGAGAGCTCAGTGCGTGTGGCGCATACAGTGACGAACCATTGGATTGATGTAGATGGCGATAACGCTGTCGGTGAGAGTTATGTCGTCGCCTTTCAGGGGACCAAGGGCGATGTGCCGCAGGACGTGATGACAGGTGGCCGTTACATAGACCGCTACGAGCGCCGCGGTGGAGAATGGAAAATTAGTCATCGCACCCTTGTGATGGACTGGACAACCACGGCAGATTCTAAGGATCTAATGGGTCTGGGTATGTTTGAGGACATGGTGAAAGGTGAGCGGGGCAAGACCGACCCGATATACGCTCATTGGCAGTCTGCTGGCTGAAGCGTTTTCTCCGCGTCGTTGGGAGGTGCTAATGAAGTTAAAGAGAGAGCGAATACTCGTGGGACTGAAAAGCTTGAGGTCAGTGATTGTGCTGACGGCATCGATCGCGATAGGGAGCGGGACATCTGACGTTCTCGCCAATGTGGACGAACCGAATTCGGCTGCCTATCAAGAAGTGACCGTTCCTTTAGACCCCGAAACAAAAGCGATGGGTGGTGATCTGTACGCGAAACACTGCGCTGCGTGTCATGACGGTAATATGGTGCGCGCACCGCAGCGCTACGTATTGGAGAACGTTTCGCCCAGCACGCTGTTGGCGGCCATGGTGGATGGTCCGATGCGTGAAGTCGCGGCGGGTTTTACCCTTGAGCAGAAAACGGCCGTAGCGGAGTACATTGCCGAGCGGAAAATCAGTGCGACGAACACTGCTGACGCGGGCGTGGCATGCGACGCGCAGAGAAGCGAGTTCGATCTGACGCGGGGGCCCATATTTCAGCACTGGGGGTTGAGCGCGGATGCAAGCCATTTCGTGCCGCCGTCTGTGTCACGCATCACGAGCAAAAATATTTCTTCGCTGGCGCTGGACTGGGCTTTTGCCTATCCCGATGCGACTCGAGCTCGCTCACAGCCTGCATTCGGCGCCGGTGCGATCTTTGTTGGCAGCCAGAGTGGGCTGGTCTACGCGTTTGACCAGGAGACGGGCTGCACGCGCTGGCAGTATCAGGCTTCAAGCGAGGTCCGCAATGGCCTCACCCTCGAGCCATGGGACACTGCCGATGAGGCTGCTGATCCCTTGCTGTTTTTTGGTGACCTCACGGGTAACCAGTATGCGGTCTCGGCGCTCACCGGCGAGCTACGCTGGAAGAAACGTATCGATGACCACAGCGCGGCCACGCTGACCGCAGCTGCCGAACTATCTGACGGGGTGTTGTTCGTGCCCGTATCTTCACTCGAGGAGGGGGCAGCGATTGCCGCTGGCTACCCGTGCTGCTCGTTCAGGGGGTCGATCGTCGCCCTTGACGCACAATCAGGTCGCGAGTTGTGGCGAAGGCACTTCATTCCGGCTGCTGAGCAAACTGGCACCAATGGTGCCGGAACGCCGACCTATGGTCCGAGCGGGGTGCCCATTTGGGCGGGGATGGCGATGGATGCCGATCATCTTTTCATTGCAACCGGGGATGATTACTCGGGAGAGGGGTCGGAGACCAGCGACGCAATCATTGCGTTAGATAAAACCTCGGGTGAAACCGTTTGGGTTAGGCAGGCGCGCTTTGGTGATGTGTGGAATGGCTCCTGCGAGAACGTGGATCCTGTCAATTGTCCCGAGGATAACGGGCCCGATTACGACTATGGGGCCGGGCCAGTCATAAGTCAGGACTCCAGGGGCAGGCGCATCATCTTGGCCGGTGACAAGGGCGGCGTTGTCACGGCGATGCTTGCCGAAACGGGCGAATCGCTCTGGAAAACCAAAGTGGGTCGCGGCGGTGTCGTGGCAGGTATCAATTTTGGCCTCGCGGCACACGATGGCAAAGTGTTCGTGCCGGTTAGTGACGTGCCGGATGGTCGTGACTACGACGAGCCCGCGCGGCCCGGGGTGTATGCTCTGAACGTCGACAATGGTAAGTACGCGTGGCAGGCGCCCTCACTTGAAGACGTTTGTAACGGCAGGCCGGGGTGCTACCCGGGCTACTCTGCCGCAATATCTGTGACCGATGACTACGTTTTAGCGGGCTCAAATGAGGGCTGGTTAAGGGCCTTCGACATCGATACCGGTGAAGTCCTGTGGGAATTCGACACCACGCAACCGGTCACCGCGGTAGATGGGCGCAAGGCTAAAGGTGGATCGATCGGTGGCGGCCAAGCCCCGCTCGTTGTGGGCGACCGGCTGATCTTGAACTCGGGTTATGCGTTTGCGGGCAAGATGCCGGGTAACGCACTGTTGGTTTTCAAATTGCCGCCGCACCCTGAGCAAGTGGCTCAGCAATCGGCCTTCCCGTCGTTGGTCGAGAGCGCGGCGAAGTAGTCACGACTCGCTGCCAGTACCTTCGGCGCGAGGAGAATAGAACTCACCATGGTGGGGATGGCCATCAGGCCGTAGCTTGCCGAGATCAGATTGAAGACCACATCAATACTGACGGTGGCGCCAAAAATAACGGCCAGCACAAAAAACCAGCGGAACAAGGGCTGCCACTGGGCGCCAATGAGAAAGCCGAAACATTTCGCGCCGAAGTACCAGCCAGCAAACATCGTCGTCATGCTGAGAATGAGGGCGACAAAACCCAGTAGCACCAGCCCGACCGGCCCCATCTCACTTTGAAACGCCGCGGCAGTCAGGTTAATGCCCGACAGCCCTCCGGGTTCCTGCCAATTGCCTGCCAGCAGGATCACGATGGCGGTACAGGTGCATACGATTAACGTGTCGAAGACGGGTCCGAGCGTTGCCAGGATGCCCTCGCGGATGGGTTCGTTGGTCCTGGCGGCGCCGTGCGCCATGACTTCGGTTCCCACGCCGGCCTCGTTTGAGAAAGCGCCACGACTGATGCCGATCAGCATCACTCCCAGAAAGCCGCCACCCACTGCGCTGGGCGACAAGGCCTCGCGGATAATGGTGAGCAAGATCCCGGGCACCGCAGACAGATTATTGGCAACTACCCACAGCGTCATCAGCAGGTATACCCCTACCATCGTGGGTAGCAAAGCGACCGCGACGTTGGCGACCCTTGGCAAGCCACCGAAAATGACGACCCCCACGACAGCAGCCAAACAGGTGCCGATGACAAGAGATGCCCAGTCGGGCGCAGTGCCGCCGAATGCGGCTCCTTGAATAAGTGCCGTCAGTTGGTTGGCCTGAAAGATGGGGAGCGTGCCAATGAGCCCCGCCAATGAAAAGAGTACGGCAAGTGAATAGAAAGGCCTGGGTAGCGCCTCCCGGATCACATACATCGGACCGCCCTGTAACGCGCCCAGCGAATCTCTTCCGCGGTACATCACACCCAGTGAACAGGTGAAAAATTTGGTTGCGATGCCCACGATCGCCGATACCCACATCCAGAATACGGCACCCGGCCCCCCCGCAACGATTGCTAGCGCAACGCCCGCGATGTTGCCAAGCCCCATCGTGTTTGACAGTGCTGCGGCCAGAGCCTGACGGTGTGAGATTTCTCCGGCGGCGTCCGGAGTGTCGTAGCGGCCCATTAGAACAGCAAGCGCGTGCCCCATGTGCCGGTAAGGCGCGGCTTTGGATACCACCAAAAAAAACAGTCCGCCGCCGAGTAGCAGCGTGACAAGGGGAGTGCCCCAAACAAGGTTGGCGAATTGCTCAGCGAAGGTGTGCAGATCGATCATGCCGGAGGCTCAGTTAGCGCGCGGTAAGTGTCGAGTCATGTTAGCTTTGCGCAGTCTCATAATCATCATAGGTGTTCGGTATGAGTTCAGAGCCGACCAAACAGCAAAACATGCGTCGAGTTGCGCTGACGTCCTTGGCTGGTACCAGTATCGAGTGGTACGACTTCTTTCTCTACGGCACGGCGGCCGCGGTGATTTTCCCCAAGGCATTTTTCCCCCAGGACCTGCCGCCCATGGTGCTGCTTATTATTTCCTTCAGCACGTTCGCCGTGGGGTTTATCGCACGGCCCCTCGGCGGTGTGGTGTTCGGCCACTTCGGGGACCAAGTGGGCCGCAAGCGCACCTTGGTCATCGCGCTCATGATGATGGGCGTGGCCACTGCCTTGATTGGACTCCTGCCCACTTATGAGTCGATAGGCATTGCCGCGCCGCTCATGTTAGTGGCATTGCGTTTTATTCAGGGCCTTGCCGTGGGCGGGCAGTGGGGTGGCGCCATGTTGTTGGTGACCGAAAGTGCGCCGTCGAATAAGCGTGGTTGGTACGGCGCCTATGCGCAAGCGGGCGCCGCAGTGGGTGTGATCTTGGCAAACCTTGCTTTTCTCGCCGTGAGTACCTCGATGAGCGACGAGGCGTTTGTGGACTGGGGTTGGAGGCTGCCTTTCATCGCCAGCATCGTGCTGATTGGCATTTCGCTTTATGTGCAACTCCGAATGGAAGACACCGAGGCTTTTAAGGCGCTACAAGCGGCTCAGGCAGAGGGTGGGGAGCACGTGACGGTCACCAAGTCCCCCGTTTTAGAGGCCATCCGGCGCTATCCGCGTCGTATCATGCTGGCCGCGGGTGCGTTTTTATCGGTGCAGGTCACCTTTTACATCCTGATCGCCTTCGTTGTGGCGTACGGATTGAATTCGCCTTCCGTTGATTTGACGCGAGATCAAATACTGACGTCGGTTTTGATTGCTGCGGCGGCCATGATCCCGGCCTTATTCTATTTTTCCGGATTGTCGGACAAGTTAGGGCGCAAGCAAATTTACCGGTGGGGCGCCATTTTGACGGGCGTATGGGGCTTCGCGTTGTTCCCGTTGATCGATACCGGCAGCCCCTTGATGATCACGCTGGCCGTGACCATCGGCATGATCTTTCTGGGTATGCAGTATGGCCCGCAAGCCGCTTACTTCACCGAGCTGTTCTCCACCGAGGTACGTTACTCAGGCGCTTCACTGGGATACCAGATCGGTGCGATTTTGGGTGGCGCCTTGGCGCCCACCATTGCGGTGCTGTTGTGGAATGAGCTGGGCATCTTTTATGTGTCGGTCTACATTCTCGTTGCCGCGGGCCTCACGCTGTGGTCGCTGTCCCAATTGGAGGAGACGGGCGGTCGCTCGCTGTAGTTGCCGTGTCGCTCGGCCTGCAGGTTTGTAATGCTGACGATTCTTTGTCTACGCCTTGATCGGGCCGTAATCAGCAACCGTTGGTAGTCGTTGGCAGATGATGATCAGTAGGGACGTGTTGGGGATCAGGTAATGGCCGCAGGAGGCGTCTAGGCGTGCAATGGGCGAGGGGGTAGAAGGCCCGCATCGCGCAGTCGGGGCATCTCGATCGCCGGACAGCGGTCCACCACCAAATTGAGGCTTGCATCTAGCGCAGTGCGCTCCGCATCAACATGCACGACGCCCAGCTGTGTCCACATCGCGGGTATTCCGGCAGTCACGACATCTTGTGTGACCTCGGGCAGTGACGCGGCGTCGCGAAAAATATCTGCCACATCGACGCTGGTCGGGAGGTCTGCCAGAGAGGCGTACACCGTTTGTCCGAGCAGGGTTCGCCCCGCTAAGCCCGGGTTGATGGGCAAGACCTCGTAGCCTTCATTTAGCAGGAATTGCATCACGCGATGGCTGGGTCGTTCGGGCTTGGCGCTGGCGCCGACCAAGGCGATCCGTTTTACCTGCAGGAGTAGTTGGGCGATGGCCTCGTCGGACTCAAGACGCATGAATAACTAACCCCACTCGGGGTCGCGTTTTTCCAGAAAAGCGCCGATCCCTTCTTGTGCATCGCCGTCAGCGGTGAGGTTGTCGCGCATCACCTGGTTGGCCAGCTCGAACGCCTTATCAAGAGGCATTTCCACCTGCTGATAAAAAGCCGATTTACCCCGGGCAATACTCTCGGCTGAGCGAGACGCAATCTTGCCCGCTAACTCCCGGGTGGCCTGCTCCAGTTCGGCCGCGGGCACTGACCGGTTGATGAGCCCAAAGCGTTCGGCAGTGGCGGCATCAAACTGATCGCCGGTGAGCGCCATTTCCAGTGCGTGCTTTCGGGAGAGATTCCGGCCGATACCGACTAATGGCGTGGTGCAGAAGGTGCCAATGTTGACCCCCGGCGTGCAGAAGGTGGCGTCCTCGGAGGCAATAGCCAGATCGCAGGCGGAGACCAGTTGGCAACCGGCGGCGCTGGCGATCCCCTGTACGCTTGCAATGATGGGTTTGCGGGCGTGCAGGATGCTCGTCATCATGGCCGCGCAGTCCTGCAATAACTGATCGATTCGTGCCTCCCAGACGGGTTGATCCTCTCCGCCACGGCGCCGGGTCTCTCGTAGGTCGTGTCCGGCACTAAAGGCGGGACCGAGTGATCTGATCACGATCACCCTGATGCTGGGGTCCGCACTTCCTGCGGCGATGGCTTCGGTGAGTGCCGCGATCATGTCACTACACAGAGGATTCCGACGCTCCGGCCGATTCAACGTGAGCCACAGAACCGCTTCTTCGGTGTGGGTTGCTACGAAAGCATCATTCATCGTCTGCATTCTCGACTTGCGGTGTGGGTCGTGTGGCTGGGAGTATTAAGCCTCACAGTGAACAACGGCAGATTATCACGCCGTTTTGTTGGTGCCACGGTGTTGGCGGCACTCTGCTTGAGGGTGTTTTGCGCGAATAGTGCGCGCAATGAGACATCTCTATGCTGTTCGAGTGCGTTGCGTAGGGGGTACGTTGAGGGCGAGTGATAAATGTTAGGTGCTTGGCATTGGGTTGGTATCGGCACCGCCGACATGACGGCGGCACTCGATTTCTGGGTGGGCCTCCTCGGATTTGAGTGCGTGGCCCGTGCGGAGGGGGAT
>MDTD01002410.1_pt1 | contig 12638 bp, 10 predicted proteins | sample 811221 | NCBI WGS metagenome assembly MDTD01 (sample SAMN05326646, study PRJNA326480) | marine metagenome | isolation source: seawater | place: Pacific Ocean: South West | collected 2011 | reverse complement strand
GGCTTAATATTTGAAATTATTGAATCTGATATGCGAAGAATTAAAAAGATAAAAATTACTGGCACTCCAAAAGTATAAGACCTTGATAAAAGACAAAATAATAGAAGTTTTTAAAAATAATAGTTTTTATTACTTTATGTTTATATTTTTTATAGGATCTCTTAGTGGACTATCTTTTAGTTCAGCATCTATTTTTATAAGTTTTCCTATAATGTTTTTTTCGTTATCTAGTTTATTTTTTTTTCTATTTACTATTAATAAAGAAAGCTACTTATATTATTTTTTTATAGGTTGTTCATTTAGTTTTGGTCAATTATTTATAAGTTTATATTGGATCGCTAATGCTTTTGAATTTGTTTTTACAAATGGAATATATATAGGATTAATTTCTATTATCTTTTTGACTATAGCTTTATCAGTATTTTATGGTTTTTCATGTATAGCTATAAGATATATCTATAATATTTGGCGATTAAATATACTTGGTTTTGCTATAATCTTTTCTGTATTTTTATCTTTGGGAGAATATTTAAGAGGAAGCATATTAGGAGGCTTTCCCTGGAATATAATGGGCTATATTTGGACAGATTCTCTCGTAATGATGCAATCTCTCTCCCTAATAGGTATTTATGGTTTAGGGTTATTTACTTTCCTATCAGCTACTTCTGTAATTCTTATTTTCAATAAGACTAGTTATGCCATTTATAGTCTATTACCAATCATATTGTGCGCTATATATGGAGAAATGAGATTAAGTTTAAAAATGGATGATGTAGATAATTTACTACCTATAAGAGTTGTACAACCTGCAATTAATCAGGAAGAAAAATGGGACAAAAAATTAAGTCATATGCATCTAAAAAAGCTTATTAGCCTATCATTAAAAGATAATGTTGCAATAAAGCCTAAGGTAATTTTATGGCCAGAGTCTGCCCTACCGTATAATTCATCAACTCTGGAAAATAGTATAGAAATAGTTAATTGGTTAAATGAAGACCAAATTTTAATTGCGGGTATTACGCGAACAGAATTTACTAATAATAATTTATCAAAAATTTTTAATAGTGCTTTTATTACAGATAAATTTTTTAATAATATTTATTACGATAAAATTAAGTTAGTACCTTTTGGGGAATATAACCCTTTTAAAATGATTTTAAATTTTAATAAAATGACAACTGGTACAATAGACTTTTCTAGTGGAGAGAATAATAATATAATTAATTTATACGATAATAGATATAATATTGGAGTATTAATTTGTTATGAAATAATTTTTCCTGGCAAAGTAATAAATGGGAAAAGGCCTAATTTTTTAGTAAATTTAACAAATGATGCTTGGTACGGCAATACATATGGTCCTTTACAACATTTAGCAGCAGCTCGTGCTAGGGCTATAGAAGAGGGCTTGCCTGTTATTAGATCTGCAAATACTGGAGTTTCAGCAATTATTAATGAATATGGACAATACTTGAAACGCTTAGAATTAGGTGAAGAAGGAGTTTTAGATATAAATTTAGCTTTAAACCAGAAAAAAACTTTGTATTCAGTTTATGGAAATTTTTTATATTTAATTAGTTTAATCTTTATGTTGATGTTAACTAGATTTACATTTATAAGTAAAAATTTCAAACAAAGGAAACAGAAATGAGCGACAACTATTTATTTACTTCTGAATCTGTATCAGAAGGACACCCAGATAAAATATGTGATCAAATATCCGATGCTGTTGTTGACTTATATTTAAAAAATAGTGATCAAAAAGATCAGGTTAGAGTAGCTTGTGAGACTATGGTTACAACAAACAAAGTTATTATAGCCGGAGAAGTTAGAGGACCTGATATAAGTAATGCAGAAATAGAAAATATTACTAGAGAAGTTGTTAAAGAAATAGGCTATGAGCAAGATAACTTTCACTGGAAAAACTTTGATTTTAATTGTTTTTTGCATGCGCAATCTGTAGATATAGCTCAAGGTGTAGATGCAAATAATATAAGAACTGAAGGAGCTGGAGACCAAGGAATTATGTTTGGTTATGCATGTACCGAAACTAAAGAGTTTATGCCAGCTCCAATTCACTATAGCCATTTAATTTTGAGTGATTTGGCTAAATTAAGAAAGTCTGGTAATGCTAAAGGCATTTTACCCGATTCTAAATCACAAGTAACGTTATTATATAATCCAGATAATAAGCCTATAGGTTGTGATAATGTTGTGGTTTCCACTCAACATGAACCAGATATGACTAAAAGTAAAATATTTGATTGTTTATACCCTATTATACAAAACATATTGCCAGATGAATGGATGCCTCCAGAAGAAAAAATATTTATTAACCCTACTGGAAAGTTTGAAATAGGAGGACCTGATGGAGATGCAGGTCTTACAGGTAGAAAAATTATTGTAGATACATATGGTGGAGCTTGCCCACACGGAGGTGGGGCTTTTTCAGGAAAAGACCCTTCTAAAGTAGATAGGTCTGCTGCGTATGCTGCAAGATATGTAGCAAAAAATATTGTTTATGCCGGAATTGCTGAAAGGTGCACTATTCAATTAGCTTATGCTATAGGAATGGTTGAACCTTTATCTGTATATGTTAATACTTATGGAACTGGAAAGTTAAGTGATATAGAAATAATAGATTTAATTAATAAAACTTTTGATTTAACACCCAGAGGTATTAGAGATATGCTTAACCTCTCTAACGTTAATTATTTATCTACAGCTGCTTATGGACACTTTGGAAGAGATTCAGCAAGTAGTGAATATTTTACTTGGGAAAAAATAGATAAGGCTAAATCAATTTTAGAGTCTATAAGCTAAATCATGCTTAAAACTTTACATGGCAGAAAAGTTGGAAGGAAGTTAGGTAAAAAAAAACTTTATTAATAAATAATATTTTACCTAATATTGTTATTAAATCAGATGATGTACTTAATCTATCTGAATTATTTGCCTCCCATATTAAAGAAATTTGGCTAGAAGTTGGCTTTGGTTCTGGTGAGCATTTAAAATGGCAAATAGAAAATAATAAAGATATTGGTATTATTGGCTGTGAACCATATATTAATGGCATAGCCAATTTATTAGAGTTACTTAATGAAGAAGAATTAGAAAGGGTAAAGATATTTAATGGAGATGCTAGAAAAATAATTAGCACGTTAAAAGAAAATAGTATTTCAAAAATATTTATTTTATTTCCTGATCCATGGCCAAAAAAGAAGCATTATAAAAGAAGATTTATACAAAGTAACATTTTAGAAAAACTATACAAAATTCTGAAAAAAAATGGAGAATTGAGAGTTTCTACTGATCATAATGATTACTTATCTTGGATTCTTCATCATTTTTTAAAGTTTAATAAATTTTATTGGTCTGCTAAGGACAGATTAGGCTTTTTATCTAAACCTGAAAATTGGGCTAAGACTAAATATGAGTTAAGGGCTAGTACGTTAGGAAATACATGTTACTTTCTTCAATATTATAAACGTGATAAGAATAATTGATTTTAACTATTTATTAGTCTATAATGTAAAAAGTATATTTTGTAAGTTTAAAAGAATAAGCCGAAAGGCTTATTTTTTTTTGGAGATTTTATTTATTGGTTAGTGATAAATTTAATATTAATAAAATATTTCAGGTAAGAGAGTTAGAAAAATTAGCTCCTAAGTTAAATGAAAGTATTAATATTTTAGGTTTTAAAATTGTTAGAGTTATTATGATTGAGTCTTCAAATAAAACTTTACAGTTTATGATAGAAAGATCTGATTTAACTGATATTACAATTAAAGAATGTGCTAAATTAAGTAGAGTAATATCAGAAATTTTAGATGCAGAGGATTTAATTGAAGAAGAATATTTACTAGAGGTTTCATCACCCGGTTTAGAGAGGCCAATAATAGAATACAATGATTATAAAAGATTTAAAGGAAGTATAGTTAAAGTAAAATTAACAGAGAAATATAATAATAAATTAAGTTTTAAAGCATATATTAAAGATTGTGAAGATGATAAGATAACTTTTATTGATAATAAAGATGAAGAAATTATAACTTTACCTCTTTCAATAATTAGTAATGCAAAACTAGTATATAATGAATTTTAGTATAGATTTAGAGAGGATAATTAATGTTTGAAGATAATTTAAATCAAAATATAGCAAGACCAGAATTGTTGCAAATTGCTGAATCTGTTGCTAGAGAAAAATCAATAGATCAAAATATTGTTATACAGGCAATGGAACAGGCAATTCAGTCTGCAGCTAAACGAAAATATGGACAAGAACTGGAGATTAGGGCGGGTATAAATAAAAAAAGTGGTGAAATTGAAATTGCTAGAGTCTTAAAGGTTGTAGAAGTTGTAGATAATAAAGCTATAGAAATAACATTAGAAGAGGGGCAAAAAAGAGACAGTTCTGCCAGAATTGGAGATTTTTTTTATGACCCTTTACCTCCAATTGAACTTGGAAGAGTAGCTGCTCAGACAGCTAAGCAGGTTATAGTTCAAAAGGTAAGAGATGCTGAAAGAGAAAAACAGTATGAAGAATTTAAAGATAGAGTAGGTGAAGTAGTAAATGGCTTAGTTAAAAGAATTGAATATGGAAACGTTATAGTAGACCTGGGAAGAGGAGAAGCCTTTATAAGAAGAGATGATGTGATTCCGAGAGAAACATTTAGACCAGGAGATAGAATTAGATCATGGATTTCTGAAGTAAAAAAGGAACAACGAGGACCGCAAATATATTTATCTAGAACTGCTAATGAATTTATGACGAAATTATTTACCCAAGAAGTACCCGAGATATATGATGGCATAATCCAAATTATTTCTGTTGCTAGAGATCCAGGAAGTAGAGCAAAAATTTCTGTTATGTCTAAAGATAACTCTATAGATCCAGTAGGCGCATGTGTAGGAATGAGGGGTAGTAGAGTTCAGGCAGTTGTTGCTGAATTACAGAATGAAAAGATTGATATTATTCCATTTTCTGAAGACGTTCCAACTTATCTCGTAAATGCTTTAGCTCCTGCAGAAGTAACTAAAGTTGTGTTGGATGAAGAAGAGAAAAAAGTAGAGATTGTTGTTCCTGATGATCAACTTAGTTTAGCTATTGGAAGGCGTGGCCAAAATGTAAGATTAGCTTGTCAATTAACTGGTTGGGATATTGATATTCTAACCGAAGGATCAGAATCAGATAGAAGACAGACAGAAATGAGTAATATTTCTCAATTATTTATAGATAAATTAAATGTTGATGAGGTAATCGCACAGGTTTTAGTTACCGAGGGTTTTTCTTCCTTAGAAGCTGTCGCCTATGTGCCAATTCAAGATCTTATCGAAATAGAAGGCTTTGATGAAAAAATAGCTGAAGAGTTAAGAGAAAGAGCTTTAACTAGCTTAAAAGAAAAAGAAGAAAAAATTAAAGATGATTTAAGTAATATGGGCATTAGTGAAGAATTATCTCAATTTGAGGGGCTAACACCTTCTATGCTTGTTAAATTAGGTAATGCAGGTGTTAAAACTGTTGATGATCTTGCAGATCTATCTAGTGATGAACTAAAGGAAGCTTTAGAAGAGATAACTTTATCTAATAATGAAGCAGATGAAATTATTATGAGTGCACGTTCATCATGGTTTGACGATGATAAAAAAGAAGAGAATAATGAGGAAAATTAAAAAAAAAATTTATGGAGAAAAAGAGTAAATATTGTTGTCCATTAAGCGGAAAGTATTTTTGCATTAGACAAATGTTATTGTTTAAAGAAATGAATAATATATTAATTTGTGATGTTAATGCTAAGGTCACAGAAAAGGGAGTTTGGTGTAACCCGAATAGAAATGATATAGAAAAAGCAATTAAGAATAAAGTATTTGATAGTCTTTTAAATAAAAAATTAAAAATACCTAGTTTTTTTATTGAAAGTATAGAAAGTAATCTAAAGCTTAAAATTTTAAATTTATTAGGATTATCTAAAAAAGCGGGTTTACTTGAAATAGGATATGATAAAGTATTAAAGGCTATAAAAGATGAAACTGTAGATGCTGTATTAATCGATAAAGAAGCGGATAAATTGAAAACTTTATTTATAGAAAATAATGATAAAAATAAAATTTCATTGTATAGATGCTTTTCTCGTGAAGAAATTGGAAAGGCCATAGGATATAAAAAAGTTTTATGTGTTGCATTAATAGCAAGTAAACTATCTAATGCTTTAAAATTAGACTTTTATAGATTAAAAGAATTTAAATGTGATTAAAATTTTAATATAAGGTTAGAGATATGGTTGAGAAAACGCCAGATATAAAAAAAGAAGATAAAGATAGTGAAAAAAGTTCTAAGAAATTGGGTTTTTCTTCCTCAAGACTAGAATTAAAGAAAACAATTGGCGGTGGCACTGTAAGACAATCTTTTTCTCACGGTAGAACTAAATCTGTATCTGTTGAAGTTAAGAAAGTTAGAACATATAAGGCTTATGATACTTCTAAACGTGATGCTACAAACAAGTCGGATAACAAAGATATGCAATTATCTGATTTAGAGAAGGAAGCCAGGTTAAAAGCTATTAATAACTCTATCAAAATGAAAGAGATTGATGAGAAAGAAAAAAGAGAAGAGTTAATTGATAAACCTCAAAATAATAATCAAAGTAATATAACAAACACTAAAAAAGTTGCTTCAAAAATAAACGATAATAAAAATGAAACAATTAATGATATTATTCCAACGCCTATAAAAGAATCTGATAGTGATAAATCAATTCGTCTAAGAAAAGAGGAAGAGGCCGTAGAAAGAAAAAAGAACACAAAAAAGCAACTATCTTTGGGAAGAGACTTTGGTAGAAGGAGACAAAAGAAATTAAGTATTAACCAAGCATTTGAGGATGAAGAAAGACAGCGTTCGCTTGCTTCTATGAGAAGGGCGAGAGAACGTGAAAAGAAAGTTAATGCAGGCGGTGGGGCTGAAGCAACTAAAAAAATTATCAGAGAAGTTACAATTCCTGAAGTGATAACTGTCCAAGAATTAGCCAACAGGATGGCAACAAGAAGTAGTGAAGTAATAAAATCTTTAATGAAAAATGGGGTTCTTGCTACAGCAAATCAAACTATTGATGGAGATACAGCGGAACTAGTAGTTATAGAATTTGGACATACAGTAAAAAGAGTAGCAGATGCAGATGTAGAGATAGGTTTGGAGATTATAGATGATAGTTCTAAAGGAGAAAAACGTCCACCTGTTGTTACAGTGATGGGACATGTTGACCATGGAAAAACCTCTTTATTAGACGCAATTAGGTCTACCGATATAGTAAGCAGAGAATCTGGAGGAATTACACAGCATATTGGTGCTTATCAAATTGAGACCCCTGATAATCAACTTATTACATTTATTGATACTCCTGGACATGCTGCATTTAGTGCTATGAGAGCTAGAGGAGCAAATATTACCGATATAGTAGTATTAGTAGTTGCAGCAGATGATTCTGTAATGCCACAAACAATAGAGGCGATTCAGCATGCACTTGAAGCTAAAGCACCAATAGTTCTTGCTATTAATAAAATAGATACCCCAGGCTCTAATCCACAAAAAGTTAAGCAAGATTTATTGCAACATAATGTAATTACAGAAGATGTTGGAGGTGAAGTAGTATCAGTTGAGGTTTCTGCTCTTAAGAAAACAAATATTGATGATTTATTATCAGCTATAAATCTTCAAGCCGAACTATTAGAATTAAAGGCTGTTAAAAAAGGAGAGGCTTCAGGTGTTGTAGTAGAATCTAGAATTGATGCAGGAAGAGGAGTAGTTGCAACATTATTAGTATCCAGGGGCACATTAAAAATTGGTGACATTGTAGTTGCAGGAGCAAACTGGGGAAGAGTAAAGGCATTGTTAAATTATAATGGAACGAAAAAAAGTGAAGCTATTCCTAGCGAACCAGTTGAAATATTGGGATTAAATTCAGTCCCTCAAGCAGGAGATCAATTTGCAGTAGTAAAGAGTGAGGCTAGAGCAAGAGAAGTTTCAGAATATAGGCAAGGTTTAGCACAAAAAAATAATCCATTATCTTCTAGATCTACTGTAACAAATGTTGATCAAATGTTAACCCAAATCAAACAAGGAGAAAGGAAAGCTTTACCTATTATTTTAAAAACAGATGTTAATGGATCTATGGAAGCTATTTCTGCAGCAGTTAGTGATTTACAAAATGATGAAGTTACTTCTCAAATTATATTATCTGGGGTTGGAGCTCTTAATGAGAGTGATATTATGCTTGCTGTATCTTCTGGTGCAATAGTTATAGCCTTTAATGTTCGTGCAGATGCTCCTGCAAAACGAATTGCAAAACAAAATAATATAGAAATAAAATATTATTCTATAATATATGAAATTTTAGATGATATTAAGAATTTACTTTCAGGGTTAATGGCACCAATAGAAACAGAAAAATTTCTTGGTTATGCAAAAATTAAGAAAGTATTTAAAATTACAAAAGTCGGTAAAATTGCAGGTTGTGAGGTAACTGAAGGAGTAGTAAAGAAAAATATTAAAGTAAGACTTCTTAGAGAAAATGTTGTTATTCATGAGGGTGATCTTGCTACACTTAAACATCATCAAAAAGAAGTTGATGAAGTTAAAGAAGGCACAGAATGTGGTATGTCATTAGCTAATTATGAAGACATTAAAGAAGGTGATTTGATAGAATGCTTTGAAATTAAAACAGAAATTCCTACTCTAAAATAATGAAAAAAAATAATATAGGGCCTTCATCACGTCAATTAAAGGTTGGCGAAAATTTAAGAAAGGCCATTTCTTTAATGATTCAAAATCACAGTTTTCATAATCCTATTATAGATAGAGCGTCTATTTTAATAACTGAAGTAAAGATTTCTCCTGATTTAAGTAATGCTTCTGTATATATTTCTACTCTAGGAGGAGTAAATAATTCTCCAGAATTAATTTCTGCCTTAAATAATTCCTGTAAGCCGTTAATAGGACCTTTAACAAGAGAATTAAAATTAAGAAGAGCTCCTAAGTTAAGTTTTATTTTAGATGATAGTTTTGAAAGACAAGTTTATATTGATAATTTAATTAATGATGCAAAAAATAATAAATAAAAGGATATATATTTGCAGAAAAATCACGTTTCTAAATATAATGGTTGGTTAATCATAAATAAAAATATAGGAATTTCTTCAGCTAAAGTAGTCAATAAAATCAAAAAAGTAATGGATATAAAGAAAGCTGGCCATGCAGGCACATTAGACCCTCTAGCCTCAGGTGTTTTACCAGTTGCTATTGGCGAGGCAACTAAGACTATAAAGTATGCAATGATTTCTGAGAAATCATATGAATTTGAAATTAGCTGGGGAATTGAAACTGAGACGGATGACTTAGAAGGAGAAATACTTAGAAAAAGTAAAATTAGGCCGTCTAAGAGAGAAATTATAAATGCTTTACCAAATTTTGTCGGAAAAATTATGCAGAAGCCACCTCGATACTCAGCAATTAAAATAGCAGGAGTTCGCTCATATAAATTAGCTAGAAATTCAATTGCAGTAGATATTCCAAAGAGAGAAATATTTATTAAAAGTTTCAATTTATTAAAGCAAATTGATGAGAATAAATCCCGGTTTATAGTTGAATGTGGTAAGGGAGTGTATATAAGATCTTTGGCAAGAGATTTAGCTATACATTTAAATACTTACGGTCATATTAGTTATTTAAAAAGGCTTTCCGTAGGCACTTTTTTGTATAAAGATGCGATTTTACTTGCAGATCTTGCTAACCTAGTAGATAAAGCTACAATATCTGAAGTTATAAGGCCTATATCTTTTGTGCTGGACGACATCCCGGCAATCGATATTAATAGCGATGAGGCATTTCTTATTTCTAGAGGGCAAAGAATTTATAAAGAGGATATGAAGATATTAGAAGGAAAATTATATAAAGAGGCTTATATTACTAGTAAAGGCAAGCCAATTGCTTTAGCAAAAATAGAAGATAAATATATATTTCCTTTTAGAGTGTTTAATAATTAATTAATGGAGAATTTCGATGTCGATAACAACAGAGAAAAAACAAGAAGTAATAAAAAAATTTGCTATAGAAAAAGGAGATACGGGTTCTCCTCAGGTACAAATAGCAATATTAACTGAACGAATTAATAATCTAACTGGACATTTTAAGGATCATAAGAAAGATGTACACTCCAGAAGGGGTTTATTGAAAATGGTAAATAGAAGAAGACGTTTATTAGATTATTTAAAAACAAAACATGAAGAATCATATAAAAAGATAATTAAAGATTTAGGTTTACGTAAATAATATATTTAAATAAAAAGTTTAATTATTGTAGGCAAGATATTAATAGAAGAATTTAAAGGAAAAAGCGTATGTTTGATATTTATAGAGAAGAGATGGATTTTGGCGGAAAAAAATTAATATTAGAAACAGGAAAAATAGCACGACAAGCGGCAGGATCTGTAATGGTTACCTACGGAGGAACGCAAGTTTTATGCACTGTAGTCGCTGCAAAGGACGTAATGCCAAACCAGGATTGGTTTCCTCTTTCTGTTCATTATCAGGAAAAGTCTTCAGCTGCAGGTAAGATTCCAGGAGGGTTTTTTAAAAGAGAGGGCCGCCCTAGTGAAAAAGAAGTTTTAACTTCTAGGCTAATAGATAGACCTATCCGACCTTTATTTATGGATGGTTTTATGAATGAAGTTCAAGTAATTTGTACTGTTTTTAGTCATGATTTAGAAAATGATGCAGATATTCCCTCTATTATTGGAACATCTGCTGCTTTAACTATTTCTGGAGTGCCATTTTTGGGCCCTATAGGAGGCGCTAGAGTTGCTTGGGTTGATAATAAATATGTATTAAACCCTTCATATGAAGAATTAGAAAGTTCTAAATTAGACCTAGTGGTTGCAGGCACTAATCAAGGTGTTTTAATGGTTGAGTCTGAGGCTAATGAGTTATCTGAAAAGGTTATGCTAGGTGCTGTAGATTATGGTCATAAAGAAATTAAAAAAGTTATAAAAACTATTATTAGTTTGGCTGAGCAAGCCGCAAAAGACCCATGGGATTTTAATCCTCCTATTGTGGGAGATAAAGAAGTAAAACATGTTGAAAAACAGACAAAAACAGTTTTAAAGAAAGCATATTCAGAAATAGTAAAACAAAAACGTCAGAACATGCTTAGTGAAATTAGAAGTAAAGTTTTAGAAGAGGCAGAAGCTTTAGATCTAGATATAGCTCAGGTCAATAGCCAATTAAAAAAAGCTGAAAAAGACTTAGTAAGAGGGCAAATATTAAAAACAAGCAAAAGAATAGATGGGAGAGGATTAAATAAGGTTAGACCTATAGTTTCAGAAGTTAATGTTTTAGAGAGAACACATGGTTCCGCATTATTTACTAGAGGGGAAACTCAAGCACTTGTATCAACTACATTAGGTGGTGGTAGAGATGAGCAGATTTTAGATTCTCTAGAAGGAGATTCTAAAAGAAGTTTTATGTTGCATTACAATTTCCCTCCTTATTCTGTTGGAGAGGCAGGTAGATTAATGACTGGAAGAAGAGAAACAGGCCATGGTATGTTAGCTTGGAGAGCTATTCACCCAATGTTACCGGATCATGAAGACTTTCCTTATACTATAAGAGTTTTGTCAGAAATTACAGAATCTAATGGCTCATCTTCAATGGCGACTGTTTGTGGGGCTTCATTAGCTTTAATGGATGCAGGTGTTCCTATAAAAAAGCCAGTTGCTGGTATAGCTATGGGTTTAATTAAAGAGGGAGATGATTTTGCTGTTTTATCTGATATTTTAGGAGATGAAGATCATTTAGGTGATATGGACTTTAAAGTGGCCGGTACTGATAATGGTATAACTTCATTACAAATGGATATTAAAATCACTTCAATAACAAAAGAAATTATGACTTTGGCTTTAGAGCAAGCACGTGAAGGAAGATTACATATATTATCTGAAATGGCTAAGGAAATAAAAACAGCTAGAACAGAAGTGAATGAATTTGCTCCTAGAGTGGAAAAAATTCAAATTTCTGTAGATAAGATTCGAGAAGTTATCGGATCAGGAGGAAAGGTAATAAAAGAAATATCAGCTAATTCTGATACAAAAATAGATATAGATGATAATGGTTTAATTTCAATATTTGGACAAGGTAAAGAGTCCATTGAAAGAGCTAGAGAGGAAATAAATAGTATAGTAGCTGAACCAGAAGTAGGAGAAATATATGAGGGTAAAGTTGTCAAAGTAATGGATTTTGGAGCTTTCGTAAATTTCTTAGGTAAAAAAGATGGTTTAGTCCATATTAGTGCTATGGCACCTGAAAGAGTTGAAAAAGTGACTGACATTTGTAATGAAGGAGATGACGTAAAAGTTAAAGTAATGGGCTTGGATGATAGGGGAAAAGTAAGGCTTTCTATGAAGGTCGTAGATCAAAAAACAGGAAAAGATATATCTGATCAATTTCCCGATCAAGAAAATGATCGTCCCAAAAGACCTTCTAGGGGAGGCAAGAGAAGACCTCAACATAAAAGGTAGACCTATGAGAAAGGAAAATTAGTTTTGTTTCCTAGATTGAATTCATTAAAAATATCAGGTGCAGATGTTCTGCC
>MDTD01009828.1_pt1 | contig 12639 bp, 16 predicted proteins | sample 811221 | NCBI WGS metagenome assembly MDTD01 (sample SAMN05326646, study PRJNA326480) | marine metagenome | isolation source: seawater | place: Pacific Ocean: South West | collected 2011 | reverse complement strand
TACTAACAAATATCATATCACCTGCACTTTTGCCTGTAATATTTCCTGCCTCTGTAACAGTATAACTGTCATGTGGGGTTGGCTTTCTTGCATCATTAGTAATTAAACCAAATGTATCTGTAACTGTTACGGCACTTGCAATACTACCGTAATCTGATGTAAAACTGAATTGACTATTAACAGTAAGGTTGGTAACAGTTAATCTATTTGTTGCTTTATCAAATACTAGATTTGAATTACCTGCTATGGCACCACCGTCGTTGAATTGAACATGGGTATTACTTCCTGCAGGTGTTGGAGTATTTGTAGCAAAACTAAGTGTGCCAGAACCATCTGTTTGTAGTATTTGATTAGCACTACCATCTGCTGTTGGATAAGTTACACCACCAACAACAAGACTTGTACCATTTAATAACTGTAAAGAATCAGAACGTAATCTGGCTGTGATAGTAGTTGTTCCTGCTTTTTTGTTTGCAAATTCAATTATACCATCTTCAGTACCATCTGAAGCATCTAATATCTTTCCTGTAATTTTACTATAAACAATTTTCTCATCAGCATCATTCTCACCTTCGAACTTAACTTGTCCTAAGTAATCTGCATCAGCCGGAGAAGAACTATTTCTATATAAATTTAATACAGGTCCTGCACTTGCACCAGTATCCGTTGAGGATATAGTCATATCTGATGTAAATGTTTTTTCTCCAGCAAAGGATTCTGCACCTGTTGTGTGCATAATAACAGAACTATTTGCTATTTCTGTTCCAATAAAGTCTGATATTCTACCTGTTGTAGCAAGTTCACTGTCGTTATCATTCCATACTTCACCAGTTGCAACATAACTTGCCGCTGATAAATCATCTACATCTACTGCACCAGATACCATTAAAGTACCACTTGCATTAGGTAATCTTATAGTTCTATCTGCTGTTGGATCTACAGTTGTAAGAGTTGTTTCGTGTCCATCAGCAGTTGCTCCTTCGAATACAAATGCATCTTGGATTTCTACTGATGTTGAATTAACTGTGGTTTGGGTACCTTGGACAGTTAGGTTACCTGTAATAGTTACATCACCAAAGTTCTCAGTGATTATTTTATTCCAAGTTACAGTATCACCACTCTTAGTTGCTATTTTGGTTTCATTGTTTGAGATGTCAAACCAAAGGTCACCGGTACTACAATCCGATGCTGTCGGTGTTACTGTTGAGCCAAAGATTTTAGAACCACGTTTTCCAATCTGAAAAACAGAACTCTGCGTACCTTTGGCATTCATAAAGACTGCCATATATTATACCTCTATCAGTTAATAAACTGTCTAGGATTACTCCTAGTTAAAGTTATAATACTATTTATCTTCTTTGGACGGAAAAGATACCCTATTCAAAAAGGTTTCTTTACATTTAGAATACTCAGAAACATTGTGGCTTTTTACATAGCCTGACAAAGTAATGTGCTTACCTTGTTGTAAAAAGTCTTTAGCAGATGCGTCTCTGTATAAGTCATAAAAGAATTTTACAATGTTATTGTTTTCAGTAAGAACTGCTACCAACATGCTATTGCTTCTGTTCATGTATCTGGACATAACAATCTCACCTTGGAACTGACCTCTCTTTTTAAGAGTACCTTCAAAATCGGATACACCTCTAAGAGACCTTTCTCTATCTGACCAGTCATCATGTTTAACATTGTTTCTGTAAACATTAGGCAAAGAACCTACAATAGGAAGCCTATCATCTCTACCATTTAATGAAATGTCATCTGCTTTAATAAGAGCAGTAATTTTTTTCTCAAAATCTGTAAGGTCACGTTGCATAGCCTTAAAGATAAGACCTTCGAAATATTCAATAATTTCATCAGCCATTTCGTAATCTGAATCTTGTACCTTGATTGGAGAACTTGCTGAGTCATGTAAAAGACCAAGCAGTAATTTAAAGTTGGATTCAATACCTTTGTCTTTGTTTACTTCATGAGACTTAATGTATTTTCCACCTTGAAATACATCAACTGCAACGGCGTGAGCAATCAACTCACGTCCGTTAAACAGTTTATTGGATTTTAAGTATGCCATTTAAGACGCCTTCTCAATCATTGAAAGTGGAACATTGTAACGACCTTGTGGTAAATCCACAATAGCCTTTTTGATGTTCACCTTAACAACTTCTCCCAAAGTTCTTTTGGTTTTCTGAACAACAAACACTTGGTCACCAACTGAAATTTCTGCCTTAGCATTTTGTGTTTTAACAGAATTAATCCAAGAACCAAGTTCATTTAACTCTGAAAGGTTAAAATCTCCTGTTTGGATTGCTTTTTTGATTTCAAATAATGTCATGCGTTTCTCCTATTTCCTAACTATACATACTATTATACGGATTTTAGGGTAGAAGTCAACCTTTTTTTCCAGTTTTTTTGGTAATTTTTGGGGGGAATCCGGACCAGCCTACTTGCACTAGTTTAACATGTTCAACATGACTGGTTTTACAATACCTTTATCGTATTGTCCGGCGGTCATTCCAAGTCCTCCCGCGGACCAATTGTGAAACAATTATCCCTACTCAATTTTTTCAGTTATTTGTTTCTTATCAGTATTACTATGCAATATACAATTATTGCTACGAGTCCCCATGTGGTAAAGTTGTACCACCATTCTGTCATCTATCATATCCTTTCGGTATTGGTTCATTCTTAATAATATGATTATATACATCTTCCCAATTCTTAGCAATCATACCATTTATTTTAATATTCATATTGTGTCCATGTTCCATCAATATGCCTTTGAAGCCTACTTCAACTCCTGCATGTAAATTAACTGGTTTGTCTTCTATCCAATAACATCCTTTGTATTTCTTAGCAAGTCTTTCTAATGCTTCATCTTTGTCTGCACCTGTGTCTAAACATATAACTTTTGCAAATGCATCTCCCATTAGTTTTTTAAGATTACGTTCTCTTAATGCATGAGCATATGGATCTAAACTAAGACTAGTTAGTGCTATAAATTTATATCTATGTTGTTCATGTAACTTCTTTATAAAAAATTGTGCATCTCTCAAGGGAGGTAAAAATCCAATAGCCGCCGACTCATTGAAAGTCTTTACCATTTGATTACCTTGTTGATGTGTTAGTCCGTATCTATCTCCGATACTATATTTGAATTGATAGCCTTCTACTTTTTCATGTCCATGATGTTCGGCCCATACACTAAATCCTTCTTCCCAATCTAGTACAACACCATCTATATCTGTTAATATATATTTTTGCTTCATACTTGAATTATACCAGATTTACTGGTAAATGTCAAGAACTTTTTTGTTTATTGCTTCTAACTATATGTTTTAAAACATTTCTAGTAGCAACTTGAAAATGATTTTGCATTTCATTTACGTCTGTGAAGTTACAATTTATAACCTGTTCTACAATATGATAAGGTTTGTTTTTCATAAGGTCAATTAACATCCAAGCCGCATCTTCTACGTCAATCATATTTTCTTCATTTATTTCTTTTGTTGTATTTGTAACTAAAGGTGTGTCAACAAAACCAAAACTTATATTATATAATCTAGTTTTATTATGCCAAGGATAATTAAAACTGCTTTTAATACAAAATTCTGACATTTGTTTTTTATCATTGATGTAATCACTTTCACTGTCTCCTAACATTTCTGCTAGGTAACCGGAGATGGAACCTGTGTTAATGATTACTTTGTCTTGTTCGGCCCACTTGGTGTACAAGGTCTCGCATATTTTGTTTTGAATTTTTGGATAGTATGCATTGTTGAACAATACATCTGGGTCATAGTCTATTAGTTCTTGAATAATTTTATCACCATCATCTTGTGCTATGTTCCAACCATTTGACTTAGAATATCCTCTAAGTTCATAATCAGTTGTTAAATCTAGTATGGTGTCTAAGGATTTGCCTATACCACTGGAGTGTCCTGTGATTGCTATTTTCATATTAGTTAAAGAATTTGTCCATCATATCAGTGACAGATTCACCGACAGACTTTTCTACTTTCCTAACATCTACAACAATATTAATTTGTCTTACATTAGAGAAAGCAGAAATCATCCTTTGCCAAGTTGTATCCGGAGCAGTAGGTAAAGGATCTTTTAATTCGCTGTGGTCTAACTTGGCAGAAGTGCCATCAACGAACTCTAAGACTATGCTGTCTATCATAGTCACAGGTATTTCTTGTGGATAAACCTGTTTTAATAAAGTCTCGAATTTGTCATTCTTTGAATGCTTTGCAACCAATACAATCTTTATGTCATTGCTAGACACTTATTATCTCCTACATTGTAAGTTTTATATAACGTTACTTGTTATATATTTATCCTAATATTTTTTAATGGGCTATTAGGAGTTTTTAGGCGGTCTGCCTGGTCCTCTTTTAGGACTTAGTTCAGGTGCAATTCTATATGCCTCTGCTCTTTTGGCATCCGCGTCACTTACTAATGCTTTGGCATCCTGGTCTAACAGTTCTGCCTGTGCTAGAAGATTGTTAGCAATATCAACTGGCTCACCTTCTGTTTGGTCACCAACTACTGGAGTAGGTGCCGCAGTATCAACTACAACTCCGTCGCCTTCAACGATGTTCTCAGTCTTAAGTGGTGGGTTACTGCCTGTTTCAATTTTGCCTAACTCTGCATTAACATCTGCAAGTTCAACTTCCTGGTTAGGCATAGGTGTTAATTTAACCATACTAACTGGAACTTTGTTGAGTTTTTGGTTGTTATGCAAAGTTTCTAGTAAATTACTTCCGTCAGTTGCTCTTCTTCTGAAAAGTACTTCTGAAATGTTATTTGAATCTTGACCTTCTGGACTATCAACTACACTCATGATGTCGTCATGTAATTGTCCTTCTAGTGAATCACTTATTACTATAAGTGCCTGGTCTGCCTCTTCTGGTAATTGTCTGAACACAACCACACAAGGTTTGTCTCCATATTTACCAACGTGTTTCATTATTTCTGCCATTTTATTTCTCCTCTGGTGCCTCTTCTGTTCCTGTATCTTCTACAGGAGCCTCTTCGGCTTCAGCGGCGGCTTTAGCCGCTTCTTGTTGTTCTTTAACTGAATTCAAAAACGTTGCTAACTTGTCATACAATGCACCAATAGTGGATAACTCTTGACCTCTGAATGCTCCTCTAGTAGTAGCAAGGTCAATGATTTGTGCAATCTGATCCAAGTCCCTTAATGAAATACTTTCAACAGGTGTGCCTGGTTGCTCTTGAACTTCTGCTTCGTTCGAAACTGTATTATCTTCCTTTGCCATTAAATTTTCTCCGGTTTAATGTTTTGTTATATGCAATTATTTATAGTATGTTTTAATTGCTTGGAGAAAAAAATGGTGTATTTTTTAGTCGAATATTACAGTATCTTGGACAATACCTTGCTGATTCAAAACAACACCTGAAACAAATCCACCTTTACCAGCACCAGTATCTGTAAAAATTACAGTACCACCTTGGTCGTTAGTTGACTCAACTATTTCATTTATGTTACTTTCAAAAGCAGGTACTTCATGAAAAGGACTTCTGTCATGTCCAACAATTACAGTCTTACCTGAAGGTATAGAATCAACCCAAGCATAAGTTCTAGCAGGATAATGTTGTCCATTCCATTCTACAAATGGCTTAGACTTATCTATCTCTCCATACAACCTTGCTCTGTTTTGAGCCTTTTCATCTACTTCATTTGTCCAGTAACTTTTTGTAAATGCACCATGAGTTATGTGAGTATCACCAATAACCATATGCGTTTTCATTCTTTCATAAAACGTCATAAAGTCTTCTTTAACAATTGGGTCACTTTCTAATGCATCTATTGTAGCAACCATACCATGTGAAACAGTTACATCATTACCTTTAAGGTATCTGTAAATTTTGTTATCGTGGTTGCCTTCAATAAAAGTTGCTTTACCAGACTTGGCAAGTGTACTTGCAAGAGCAATAGTTGAAGTGGCATGTTTACCATAGTCAACAACATCACCTACACTAATTATGTGCAAGTCATTTTGTTCAGCATATATAGAAGCATCCATAAAGAACTTGTATTCATTATGAATATCTCCTAATACTAAAAATTTTGCCATTCCAAATACTCCTACAGTATCTATATATTATACATGTTTTAGGGCAAATGTCAACCTAATATTTCTCTAATTTACCTTCTCTAACTAGGTCACAACTCACACAATGTGGGCCTCCTGCAAGGGTTCTCATATGACGCATTTGGACTGGAACTGGTGTGACTCCATGCTTTTCCATTGCACTCATTAAGTGCGTTTCTTCTTGTGGTACCATTACTGTATTTGGGTCAATTGATAGTACATTCATACCTATCCATTTACTAGCAGGAGCATAACTGTCAAGGGCCGCTTGACCCACACATTCGTCGTCTCCGTACCATATAATATCCCACCCGTCAAACACACTAGGTATCCTATCTTGGGGCACTCTGTGGGCATTTAGCACAACTAAACCAGGTCTTAAAGGCATTATTGTACTGTCTACATGAGCCCAACTGTATAAATTATGCATTTCATGTACTGTGAATTCAGGTCCTAAAGTGTTTCTTAACCACTGAGCACCTTTAACATTTCCTGTATTTGATATCAAATATAGTATATCATAACCCATTCTTATAATATTTGCTGGGTCTAAAATAGGTTCTTCCTCAGTAATGCTTGGGTCAACACCAGGCTGTATTCTGTATAAACTGTCATTTAACATAGGTTTAGGCATAGGTAACCACTTGGAACCAGCCATCATTTTGTCCTGAAATAACTTATTAAATAAGAATGTTTCGTGATATCTTGCCCTCAAACTCATAGCACCTTCTATAATAGTGTCTCCTATTACAGTAATGCTATCACGTGGGCAATATGCTTCGTATTGGTCAGTAGTCCATAATCCATTAGAAATGCTTGTAGTGAAGTCTAAGACGCTCGTATCGGGTCGATATACGGTGATATCTGCTTGTTCTAGTATAGAAACTATACCATTTAAGTCTTCTTCTGCTTCTTCATATACATGCAAAGGATACTTGCCTTTGGGCATGTTTGCATATTCTTCTGGAGTTAGATTAGCATAGTTTGTTGCGTGATGACTTAAATCATCCTGTGGAATATTAGCACCTATGCTAGTGCCAATAATTATTTCTTTTAGGGGGTCCCATTCATTGCAGGACCAAACTTTATTTACTTCAGGATTTAAACTCATCAGCAATATTTATCGTATGTATTGCTGGAGCATCTTCTTCTTTTGGAGAATCAAACTGCATTAAAACACGTTGAATATCATCTTGAGATTCAAAGTATATAATCCATTGGTTTCCCATATCTTTGATTACACAATATTGACCAATAGCATTATCATATAACCAATCACAAACTACAAAGTCTGTAGTAATAAACTTATTGCTTAACATATTAGCAAACTTTTCTGTTCCTGCTAATGCAGTGAATTCTGATTCTGTTAATTTATTAAATCTTCTAATGATGCTCATAGTATTGTTCTCCCCCAGTCACTCCATCTAACAAAGTCTAAACCGTTTCCTGTATCTGCTACGCCATATAACCAATGGTCTTTTCCCATATTGCTATACTGAAGTTGTACTGCAATATATTCTGACCACTGCATAGGTCTGGTATTAGCCGCAGGACATATACCAAATGCATTAACATTTTTTGCTCTTTGATTCCAAATTATTTCGTAATCAACTGCTCTTAAAGTTTTATATAATTGTAAGTTCTTCCATTCTGGATTATGGTCTGCTGATATTTGACTTGTGATATAAACTACTTGATGATTAGGATTGTTTGGTAAGTCCTTTTTGTTTATCAAATAGTCCACTAAAGATGTTTTAAAGAACAATTGATTCCTATTATCAATCCACCATTTATTAAATATTTCAAATGACTCTGTTGAATCAAAATCATGTAATGGTGTTGGTAGTTCATTTACCATGCCTGTGTTTATATTGAATATAACTCTATCAGGACTATCCAAATTACTAATGTTATCTTCTATCCAGTCTTTTATATCTGCTGGTTCATATGATACATTACTTCTACCAAACTGAACTACATCTCCATTGAGATACTTAATCATGTTCTGTGAGAAGTCTGAACTAGATCCGAATAACCATGTAATCATATTTGTATATACCAAATTATCAATGATATAACAATTAGATATGGTGCAAGTTTCCAGCCAATCTTAATAGATCCTGCTACAATACTTAACACTATACCTATGCTTATACCAGCAATAATTAATGGAACAATCATGTCCCACATAATTTGTAACTCACTCATTAATTTTCCCTCTCATAAGGTACAGTTATACCGAAAGGTGCAGTAGGTATTCTACCACCATAGCCACCTCCGTGTACGATAAACAATGTATCACAGTAAGTTTCATCTCCCCAACTATCCCAAGGATAACCATCTGTGAACATAACAAACTTCTTAGGCTGTATGCCATTCTCTTTGAAGTAATCAAAACAACAATCAAAGTCTGTACCACCGCCACCTGCTGGCTCATAGTCTAAAAACTCTTCCATGTTGTGAGCAGTAAACTCTTGTGGGTTGTGGACTTCAGTATCAAAACAGAACAAGTGTATCTTGAAGTCTGTGTATTGATCCATTACACCTTTAACTTCACTTAAGATATCTATCATCATAGGATCTGTCATTGAGCCTGAAGTATCCAAACCTATCGCAATATCAATTGTTTGTTCTCTATCCAATCCAGGCATCCAAATACCTTGGTCCATACCTTTTCTGTTTGGAGTATTATATGTAAAGTCACTCTTCAAAACAGATTGTATTTCTTGTGGAAGGAGTTCTCTCCAACTCAATTGCGGATTAACCAACTCATCTACTAGTCTTTTAATACCACTAGGTAAGTTACCAGCACCAGCCGCCTTTGCCGCCTGGATAGTAGCATTTTTAAATTGTTCTTTTATCTGACGTTTTTCTTCAGCAGTATATTTTACTGGACCACTCTTGCCATCATTGTCGCCTTCTTGGTCTGCATCATCACCAGGAGCATTACCACCTGCACCTTTATCATCATCACTATCATCCATATCCAAATGAACATCAAGTGTGGACATATCAATAATACGTCCTTCTTCTTCTGCCTGTTTGTAAAGGTCATCGTAAACTTCTTCTGAAGTCCAACGTTGATATTTGTAATCAAAACATATATCAACCAATTGAATCTTCTTACCAACATTACCTTCTACTAAATCCATGTTCACAACATAGTCATTGGCAATGTTCCAAAGTAAAGGTTGCTTGTCTCCCCTACGACCAAAGTGGTCATAAACACAATGCTCTACTTCATGTCCACATAAGAATACAAGTTCCTCTTGGTCTAGTGCGTCAATGAAGTTTCTGTTGTAGTAAAAATACTTACCATCAGTTGCCGCCGTTGGACACCAATCAGTAGCATCTTTAAACTCTAATCTACAAGCCAAGTTGCCATAGAAAGGACAATGCAACAACATATTGATACGAGCCGCAATCAAACGGTCTTCTATTTCAGCAGTTGTCTTAGTTGTTTCTGGAATATCTTGAAGTGCCTTATGAGCAGTATCATTAGGCGACCCTTCACTAATCTTAGGTGCCTTTGTTGCTTGATGTAAAATGTCTGTCATAGTGTCCTACTCCTATATTATTTACTTATTATAGGTCCTTTTGGGCCTAAAGTCAACCTTTTTTTCTGGTAATTTGGCATAAAAAAACCGCCCTTGACTTTTGGTCTTGGGCGGGTAAAACACGTTATCGTTTGTAGGAGTAACGATGTAGGATACAACAACGTAGTTTTAATTATCTCTTAAGATGCAGGAAATAAATATTTCCAGTATCTCTCTTTAAACTCCTTTTTGCCAGCAAGTTTACGAGGTTTGATATCTATATCATGGTCACTAAGAACTGTCTTAGCAGAGTAGATAACTAACTCTGGTTCAAAGTTATCCATAATAAAGTCAAAGAATAAATCAACACCTTTATCAAACGCCTTCTCATCACCTTTGCCTTGCAAGTCTGCAAGTTCATAACAAAGTCCTACTGCGAATGAGTATTGTGCTGACTTCTCTTTTATAGATAATTTCTTAACTGTTCCGTTAAGAACATCTTCTGGATTAGGTAATTGACTAGCAACTTTCCTGTGTTCACAGAACTTGATAGCCATACCTTCTCCAATAGCACCTGCAATTTCCGCCTTTTGTTGGAAATCACCTGCACCATCAAACCCTTCCGTGTTAAGTATTTCACTTACATAGTTCCAACTTCTTGGAGTAGCAAAAGCCTGACTTGATGTTTTAGGATCAAAGTCAAACAAATCTGCTTTACTATATGTAAGATAACCAATAACATCTTGGTGTACCTTGTTGTTGGTAGCCCAAATGCTCCAATCTTCAAAGTTCACTTCCATGTTAATGTGTCTGAATCTGTTTGCCAAAGGACTTGGCATTCTATATGTAACACCCCTATCAGTCTCACGGTTACCTGCCGCAACAATTTTTACATTGGTTGGCAATTTGTATTGACCAATCCTTCTGTTAAGGACTAGTTGATAAGCCGCCGCCTGTACACTAGGTGGTGCTGAATTAAGTTCATCCAAGAACACAACAATAGTGTCATACTCATCAGCCAACTCTTCTGTAGGAAGGTCAGCCGGTGGTGCCCACTCCATAGTGTTTGTTTCTGGATTACGGAACGGATAACCTCTAAGGTCAGTTGGTTCCATTAATGCTAGTCGCATATCAATCATTAATGCATTACCTAATGCACCATCATCAACAATTTGCTGAACTAGTTCTGATTTACCTATCCCTGGAGGACCCCAAAGGAAAATTGGACGTTCTGCCAACATCGCTCTTTGAACGATATCTCGAGTGTCACTTGGTCTTACTTGTAATGTTTCCATATTTTACTCCTAAAAAATACTTTATTTCTTAACCTACAAATACTATTATACGTCTTTACTTCTCAAAGTCAACCTTTTTTTGCACATCAAACCACAATTTTTGCAATTTTTTCTGTAAATCTCGCAAATCTTCTAGTTGTAATGCAGAATTCATTTGAAACATAGCCTTTTCTATGTTCTTAATATATTCAAAATTAAGGTCAACTAATGCTTCTGCTTTATCAATTTGTTCGTTTATTTCGTCTATGCTGAACTCACCTACCAATTCCAAATCATCTTGTGGTGGCCAATCCTTGGGCCAGTTTGGTAGTATTTTGTTTGCTAGGTCTGGTTTTTCTTCTTGAAGAAAGGCTTCAAAGTCCTTACGTTGTTCTGGTGTGAGTTGTCCAATAAGGTCATCCATAACTTCTTTTACTATATATGCTATGGCTTTTGGATCTGATTGATGTTTTTTCTGTGGAAAAGGAATGACATTATCATTGCCATTCCCATCTCCGTCTTTTTTGTCTACCATACTCTGATATTCACAGTTATCATTTCACCTAATTGTGGCTCGTAATTTCTTGTTACATTAACGTTTCTGCCATCAGGAAGTTCTACTGTAACTCCGTATCCTATAACTGTTTGTTGAATAGTATAGTGTGAACTATTTCTAGTTTCTATTCTACATTCATCCGCTTTACTTCTATGGTCAAAATTGTTACCAATCTTATTACCAATAAGACCACCAACTATTCTTGCGGCATCATTACCACTGCCACCACCAATTTCATTACCAATTGCAACACCAATTGCAGTACCAAATAATCCTTTAGCAGAGCCAAAGCCTCCATCTGTTATTTCTTCTAACAATCCGTTTGAATCTCTTTTATAACAAACTTGTACCTTTTGTGGTAGTTGGTGTTGGACTTGTTGATGTCCATACATAGGTGATACATTAGTTACTTCACCTACTATTTGAAATACTGTATTTGACCATGCTACAGGTGATAGCACAAACATCAGCATACTGATTAAAATTAAATTTATATACCTATTCATAGCGGTTTCTCCTATTTAATATTACTATATTACATGTATTTGTATGCTATGTCAACCTTTTTTTGCCAAAAAAATAGGCAGTAAACTGCCTTTTTTCTAAAAAAAAGCACTCCGAAGAGTGCTTTTTCTCGTAAATTTAATTACTTCCGTTCATTATGTATTGTACACATATTCAACAGTTACGGTTACTGCACCACTTGTGGCTACTGCCGCCGTTGAACCATCACTTTGTACTACATCTAATTGTAGTGTAGTACCTGAAGTTAATGATTCCATACCTAAGTCAAGTACATAAGTACCTGTTACTGTAGGATCTGCCTGAGCCGCTGTAACATAAGTTGTTTCAGAACTTTCGTTGTCTGTGATTTTAAATCCATCAACTGAACCACCTGCAAAAGCAGTTGTTACTTTTAATACTGCCTTATTGGCAAAGTAACTTCTACCTGATACACTTGGTATAGCACCAATAGTAAATGTACTTGCTGAACTATTTGCTGAAATAGTTGCTCTTACAATACCATCGTCTTGTGCTACTACTTGTGAATCAACATAAGCCTTAACAGATTGTTGTGTAGGTACTAATGTTGCACTATCTGAAGCCATGTTGTCTTCATCAACAAATGCTGTAATTGTAATAGCACCATCACTTAAACT
>MDTD01120811.1_pt1 | contig 12640 bp, 6 predicted proteins | sample 811221 | NCBI WGS metagenome assembly MDTD01 (sample SAMN05326646, study PRJNA326480) | marine metagenome | isolation source: seawater | place: Pacific Ocean: South West | collected 2011 | reverse complement strand
CCGAGCCGAGCAACTCCAGCCTCCGCCTTCGTTGTACGCCGCCCGTCCGTTACCAGAATATGAAAAGAAGTTGGATCACCGCGGCTTGCTGGCAGATTTGAATCAGGAAAGCTTTCAACGGGGCGAGGCGATTTATAACCGTTTGTGTATCAATTGCCATGGAACGCATGACCGTCCGGGGTCACTGCCGACGTCCCGGAAATTTGCTGTGGAAGTGATGAAGAATGGTGCTGATCCCTTTGCGATGTATCAAACATTGACGCGTGGATTCGGTTTGATGGTGCCTCAAGCCTGGATGGTGCCTCAGCAAAAATATGATGTGATTCACTACATCCGTGAAGCGTACTTTAAACGGGATAATCCGTCACAGTATTTCGCCGTGACAGACAGTTATCTGGCCGGATTGCCTGCAGGTGATACCAAAGGTCCGGAACCATCGAATATCGTACCGTGGGAGCAAAATGATTATGGGCATCAGTTAATTGCTACGTATGAAGTTGGCGACAATGCGAAGAATTTTGCTTACAAAGGGATTGCTCAACGATTGGATCAGGGACAGGGAGGAATCTCTAAAGGTAATGGTTGGATGATCTTCGACCATGACACGATGCGGATTGCAGCCGGCTGGCAAGGGAGTGGGTTTATCGACTGGAATGGTATTAATTTTAACGGACGCCACAATATACACCCGCGGATCGTTGGCGATTTACATTTCCAGAATCATACGGGGCCGGGCTGGGCGAATCCCGCAGATGGTTCCTGGGATGACCCGCGTCTTGTGGGACGCGACGATCGGATTTATGGGCCGTTACCACGAGCATGGGCTAAGTATAAAGGACTCTATCACCATGGAAATCAGACAATCGTCTCGTACGAAATCGGTCAGGCTGAGATTCTGGAAACAGCGGCCTGGGAAGAGACAGCTCATGGCCCGGTGTTTAAACGAATTATCCAAATGGGGAAACGTGATCAGGAATATACGCTTCAGGTAGCACAGCACCCGGATCTAAATTCACAGCTGCAGTTATTGCAACGGGAAGTTGATGGTCGCAGTGTTGCCGGGATGGGATCATTTCAGGAGATTGAAGCCGATGTACCAACGCAAGGATTGTCGTTTAATGGCGCGACCTATTTGCAGATTCCGATCGGAAATCGGCTCGATATGTGCTCTAAAGACTTCACCATTACCGCCAGGATTAAGACCAGGTCGGATGGAGCGATCTTTACTAAGACGCATAATAATGCCAATTGGGTAGATGGCGGGAAGTCCCTTTTTATTCGTGGAGGCCGTCTTGCCTATGACATCGGATGGGTTGGTGCCGTAGCTGGTAAAACTGTCATTGCCGATGGCAAACTGCATGATGTTGCGATAACATTCCACGCCGAAACAGGAAAGCTTACGCTGTATGTTGACGGCCAGGTTGATGCTGAAAAGGTTATGCGGGCGAAACGTGTTGAGAACGAACATGTGCTTAAAATTGGTTACTGCTCTGAGAATTTCCCCACCAACAAGAGTCACTTCCAGGGGCAGATTGATAGCGTCCGAGTATATCAACAGGAACTGAAACCGAGTCAGTTGGGTACGGCCAAAGAGAAATTATTGGATTTGGTCATCGCCGATGGCGTGCCGAAAGTTACTTCCACCGACGAATTAAAGGTGGAGATCGTGGCAGGGACTCCTGTGACCACTGGGAGTGATGCTCCTTTAATTGCCGGTGTGGAATCTGAAGTTAACGGTTGGGAATGGAGTCGAGGTGATGATGGTCAGCTACGACTCAAAGTGCCGGTCGGAGCACCAACTCAGTTTATTGTGTGGGTTCGACGAGTAGACGATCAGCAGGTTGCTGGTGAAATGTCCCAATTTATTCCATTGCCACACAGTGAGCTTAAAGAGTTAACCGTTGGCGGTCCCACTCGCTTTCCCGACAAGTTAACGACACAGTTGCAGCGTGGGGAGGAAGACGGAGCGTTTCAAGTGGATGTGTTGACGCATCCGATACAAAATCCCTGGTTTGCCCAGATTCGTATGACCGGGCTGGATTTCTACCCGGACGGTGACAATCTGGTTGTGAGCTGTTGGGATGGAGATGTCTGGAAAGTTTCAGGCGTCCTGCGTGAAGACGGGAAACTGACGTGGCACAGGATCGCTAGTGGATTGTTTCAGCCGTTGGGCATAAAAATCGTGGATGATTTGATTTATGTGGGGTGCCGAGACCAGATTTGTATTTTGCATGACCTGAATGGTGATGGTGAAACAGATTATTACGAGTCCTTTAATAGTGATCATCAAGTAACGGATCACTTCCATGAATTTGCCATGGGCTTACAGGTTGATGACGACAAGAACTTTTACTATGCCAAATCCGCTCGACACGCACTACCAGCGCTCGTTCCACATCATGGGACTTTATTGCGAGTGAGTGCGGATGGACAAACGACTGACATTCTGGCGAAAGGATTTCGCGCTGCTAATGGAGTTTGTCTGAACGAAGATGGGTCCTTTATCGTGACCGATCAGGAAGGGCACTGGAATCCCAAGAACCGTATTAACTGGGTTCGCGAAGGAGGGTTTTACGGGAATATGATGGGATATCATGATGTGACCGACGAATCGGATGAAGCCATGCAACAGCCGCTGGTTTGGATCACCAATGCTTTTGATCGGTCGCCCTCCGAGCTGCTCTGGGTCGATTCGGAAAAGTGGGGTCCCCTTAATGGTCGTCTGCTTAATCTGTCCTATGGCTATGGAAAAGTTTATGTCGTACCCCATGAAGAAGTGAAGGGCCAAATGCAGGGAGGCATGATTCAGTTTCCGATTGCTCAATTTCCAACCGGAGTGATGCGAGGCCGTTTCCACCAACAGGACGGACAATTATATGCTTGCGGTATGTTCGCCTGGGCTGGTAATCAAACTCAGCCGGGAGGAATGTATCGACTTCGGTACACCGGTCAGCCTGTTCATTTACCGGTCGAGTTGAAGGCTCGTAAGCATGGTGTGGAATTGACGTTTACAGATCCGGTAGATGCGGAATCCGCGATCGCTTTGGCTAATTACAAAGTCAAAACCTGGACGCTCAAACGCACTCGTAACTATGGTTCAAAACACTACGACGAAAAGGCAAGTACTGTCACCTCGATCAAAGTCTCAGAGGATGGTAGAAAGGTGTTTATTACGATTCCGGATTTGAAGCCGACCTGGTGTATGGAAATCAAATACAGTCTGAAAGGGGCCAATGGACGTTCTTTTGAAGGCACGATCCATAACACTATTCATAACTTGAATTAGCAATTAAGCGGACGTTTAGTCATGAAGATAGTTTTTCCCCAGTGTTTTCAGGCACTGCTGATACTGCTCGCTCTGATTTCAATTTCTTCAGGGCAGGATACTCAGCTGCGTCAGGACTACAGCGCTGAAGATATTAATGCCGACCTGGATCGTATGCAGGAGATCCTGGAGACAATGCACCCGGGGCTCTACCTGTACATTACTCCGGAAGAACTAAAGCAGGAATTTGCAGAAGCCCGGCTTGCAACGGGAGAAACGAAGTCGATGCGGCAGGCATTTTTGTCTCTGGCGGCCATCGTCGATAAAGTTCGCTGTGGGCATACTTATGCGTCCGTGCCGAACTCTGCTCAGGAGGAACTCACCAGAGATGCCGTCTTTTTCCCGCTCCCTCTCAAGTTTCTCGCCGGCCAGGCCTTTGTGAATCATAAAAATGCTGAATTGCCCTGTGGTGCAGAAGTCCTGTCGATAAACGGTTTGGCGATGCCTAAGCTGATTCCGCAATTGATGCCCTTTGTAACAGGTGATGGATATGTCGAGACCTATCGCTATGAGTTGTTGAGTGACTTGTTCGGTATGTCGTTGGCGGTCGCATTTCCGCAAAGAGGTCAGTTTGATGTGGAATATAGAAAGGCCAATGGCGAAGTTGCCATGAAGACGGTACAGGCTATCGATAGTTTCAAATTGCAATTGCGAATGAAGAGTGTTGCCTATGGAAAGCCTCCACGGATTCCTTATCGGATCGATCGTGTGTCGAAGGAAACTTTCCTGATTGCCATCGATACGTTTGACAACGACTATGGAGCCCCGCCGTTCCGGATGTACCGACAGTTTATTCAACGAGCGTTCAAAATGCTGGGGAAAACTCCGGAGGTGAAAAACCTCATTCTGGATCTGCGGCTTAATGAAGGTGGCTATACACGTAACGAAATGATGTTGTACTCGTTTCTCAGTGAACGTCCGTTTAGAGAGATGCATCACGGAGGGGCGACTCAGAACAGTATCGCCTTTAAGGAAAATCTAAGTCGGCTGTATCAATCCCGCGGAATGATTCGCGGTTACGAACGACGGTTGAGTCGTGAACTGGAACCTGTGGGTGAGGGAGCAGGGTTTGAGCTTTCAGAGGATTGGAATCCCAGAGTTTTTCCGGATGAAGATCGGTTTGAAGGAAATATCTATGTCCTCACCAGTGGCAGGACACATTCCGCAGCTTCGGCCATTTGCAGTCGTCTACAAGCGACTCAAAGTGCTGTGTTTATTGGAGAGGAAACAGGAGGTGTCAATGGCGTGTTCACTGCCGGTACGACCCTTGTGTACGCCCTGCCGAATACTGGAATCGAGTTGGCAGTACCCATCCTTAAGTACAGTAATCTGGAGAAATTACCTGCCGAAAGCGGGCGAGGCATTAAACCGGACCACACGGTTGCCATCAGACCGGTGGATATTCAGTCGGGCGAAGATCGCGTACTAAAGTTTGCAATCGAGCTGGTACGTCGCCATAGCCGGGAAGACTAGTCGGCCAAAATCAGAGAAGTCTTAAGTGGTAACACCGTTGAAATAAAAAACCGGGAAACCACAGCGACTGCAGTTTCCCGGCTTGGATGAGGCTGGTAACTCAACGTCAAAGATTATAGCTCTTTAATCTTGATGTTCTTCCAGGATACTTCAAATGGTCCTGTGCCTTTCTTGATCCCATGAACCTGAAGGCCAATAAAGCCTTTGGAATGAGTTTTGTAGATCTCTTCATCCACAAGCGTTTCAATTTTGACCCCGTTAATCCAGGTTTCAATTTTGGGTCCCTGAGCAACGACACGGAATTTGTTCCAGGCACCGTCTTTGAAATGTTTGTGAGGGATAAGCCGGTCTGCTGTGGTTAACCAACCGCGGCCAGTCGCCTCGCCATAAACATAACCAGCCTCTGCACCTTTAGCTCCACTGGCTTCAATTTCAACCTGTGGACCGTTGACGCGGCCGAATTTGACATCGCTGTTTTCCTGGACTGGCTTCGTTTGACTGCGGATTTGAACACCGCTGTTGAGCTGGTTGGATACTTTGACTTCAAATTCCAATTCAAAATCTCCGTACAGTTTCTTCGTGCAGAGGAAGCTATTTGGACTGCCTTCGTTCGTTTTGCCGGTAATGGCGTCGCCTTCAATACGGTAGGTGGCTGTTCCGTTTTTTTGAATCCAACCGTTGAGGTTTTTACCGTTAAACAGATCGACCCATTCGCCGGCTGTTGCTGAAGCGGAAAGGGCGACCGCAATAAACATGCTTAATGCAATTCGTTTCATGAAATATGTCCTATGTAAATATTTTTGAGCAATGAGGGAAGTGACGTGAAGTCACCTAGGTGATTATACAGCAATTGAATCCTCCTTTAGAACAAGGCAAAGAGATTGAATTCTGATTCTGTTTCTACCGTGTTCAGCTGGTTTAGTAGCCGATACTAATCCTATGGATTGTTATGATTACCCTCAGTATTGGGATCTGGCGTTTCGGGATTCCACTCGGGAAGAGGCTGATTTTGTGGATGCCGTGTCCCGACGTTGGCTGAAGTCTAAAGCTGTGCGGATTTATGAACCCGGGTGCGGTGGCGGCCGGCTTGTAGTGGAGCTTTCTCGTCGGGGATATCAGGTAACAGGAGTGGATCTTAGCGAATCCGCGATTCGTTACCTGCGTCGTCGTCTCAGACGCAATGCACTTGGAGCCACTATTCACGTTGCTGACATGATTGATTACCAGTGTCGCCCTAAAGTTGATATTGCGATCAATACGGTGAATACCTTTAGGCATCTGTTGTCGGAAAGAGATGCAGTGGATCACCTCGAAAGCGTTGCAGCCAGCTTAAAGAAAGGAGGCTTTTACATTCTTGGGTTTCATCTTTTGCCTCCGGACGCTGCTTTAGAGGACCGTGAAGTGTGGACTGCCAGGCATGGTCGGATTGCTGTGCATATGACTCTGGATGCTTTTGGTGCCAATCGACGCACGAGACTCGAGACTTTGCGGTTTCGCATGCAGGTGCTTGGAGGCAAGGAGACGAAGGAGTTTTCCACCGACTACCAGATGAGGATCTATCAGGCTTCCCAGGTGCGATCGTTGTTAGCTAAGGTGCCAGACTTCGAATTGGTCGAAGTGTACGACTTTTATTACGACATGGATGAGCCACAAGCATTAGACAATCGATTAGGTGATGCAGTCTTCCTGTTACGACGCGTCTGATTGTGACGCACGTGTTGCCTGTGGTGTCGTGGAGTACAGCTATTGCCACATCGTCCAGATCGTTCCGTCGCCAACATCATAGACTTTTAGTTTCTCAAGCGAGCCATCCCGTGTGTTGATCCGATAAGTGACCATCGTACCACTACGCTGTCCGGCAGCTACCAGGAATGAGCCTGTCGCGTCAACCGAGATGCTTCGTGGAAACCACTCGGTGGGATACGTACCGATACGTTTAAGTTTTCCTCGTTTATCAATGGAAAAGGCAGCGATGGAGTCCTGGTGCTGTTCGCGTTGTTCAGTATCGCGATTGGATACGTACGCAAATTTCCCATTAGGAGTAATCTTGATGTCTGCAGCTGCGCTACCGCCCTGATAGCCATCTGGTAATGAAGACAGCGTTTGTACACGAGTCAGCATCCCTGTTTTGGTATCAAGTTGATAGCCACTAATGCCACCTCCTCGTTCGTTAGACGTGTAGGCCATGTCTAAACCAGGATGAAAAGCAATGTGACGCGGCTGGTGATACTGGTGGTCTTCGTCCGGCCCCATTACCCAGGGTTCAGCTAGCGGAGTCAGTTTCCCGGAGGGAATATCCAGTTTGTATTGATACACTTTGTTCGGTGAAGTGTGAGGGACGTAGACGAATTTTCCAGTGCGGTCGAGTTCGATGCAGTGAGCGGTTTTTTCGGTGTCGTGATGGTCAAGGTTTTCTGAAGTGACCAGTTTGTCTTTGATCCGATAGACATTCACCTCACCAGTTGAATAATGTGCAGTCAATGCCAGACTACCGGTCGGGTCCACCTGAAGATAGGGGGCGCGGACTTCAATTTTGGCGTAGCTGATCAGTTCCAGGCGGCCACGGTCGCGAATCCTGAGGCTTGCAATGGCGTTGGTGGTTTCACCTTTATCGTCACGTCCGGACATTGCTGCATAGAGATATTCTCCGCAGGGGGAAAAGCACATCGGTCCGGGAGAAATCGGAAGTGTCGTTGAACTAACTTCCGTAAGTTCGCCGGTCTTTTCGTTTAACTCAAAGGAGACGACCGTTTTGTCGGTCATCGATGCTAGATACATTATTTGAGATGCATCTGCTGAAACGGTCAAAAGGCTAAGTAGTAGGGTGATGCTGAAAAGCTTCATGGCTTATTTCTCTATTTGAAGGTTGTCGAACAGGCGGTCATCAAGCGTATATGATTTTAGCTCCAGCGAGCCGCCATTTATATGCACCATGACATAGTGGTGACCACGACGTACATTGTTTTGGAAGAAGGGACGCGTTGGGCCCGGAGTTTCCAGTCCTCCGCCTCCGCCGCCGGTGATCATGTAGAACGGAGCGTTGGATTCGACCGCTTTGCCCTTACGGATTCTCCATGTGCGTTCATAGGAATGAATGTGGCCGTTCCAGACGATGTCCACGCCATGTTCTTCATAAAGCGGAACTAATGCCCGGGCTCGCAAGTCCCCCTGCGTTCCCTTGTTGGTCTTCCATAGATTTCCATAATCGTTTTCGTCAGACGAGTAGGGAGGGTGATGATGGCAGACGAATTTCCACCGGGTAGTCGACTTCTTTAGCTCTTGCTCGAGCCATTGGTATTGTGTGCTTTCCGGATCGACTTTCTGATTTGTGTCGATCATGAAGAACTGGCAATTTCCGTAGCGAAAGGTGTAGTAATATTCCGGTTGTGGCAAGGAAACGTAATTGTAGTAGTGGTTCGCATTTTGTTCGTGATTACCAAGTACGGGATAGAACGGGACATGGTTGATTAAAGGCCGCATCCCCGGAAAGAAATGCTCTAGCCAGTGATTGTGGTCACTGCCTGTGGAAACGAGATCGCCTGAATGAAGTACAAAACTTGGTCGTTGACCCCATGCTAGTTCGGCGATTTGTTTCGAAACCGTAGGATTCCCCTGAGTGTCACTGATGACGGCGAAGGCATAGGGGGTGTCTTGATCGACGGCCGTACGAAATGCTGCCGCTTCACTTTCGTAACTCTTTCCCCCGGGGGTTACCGATTCGACTCGATAGAAATATTGTGTGTTTGGTTTAAGATCCTTGAGCGTAACTTCGTGAATCCGACTGGGATTAAGCTCCACTGAAGATGTGCAGGCATCTGTTTCTCCATAGTGGACCACGCTGGTTGCCGTTGCACTGGTATGCCACATTACGGTCATGGATGTTTGTGTGGCAAATTGGAGGTAAGGGGCGACCAGCAATTCGAATATCGGTTCCTGGGGATTGGCTTCCTCGGTTGTCAGCATTCGATGGTGTGCAAATTCCTGAGCCACCCATTCAGCTTTGGCAGCATTGGCGTAGACCTTGATCTCACGAATTCTGCCATGGTGAGGGTAAAACTCGTTGGAGTCGTGATAAGCACCAAGGCTATAGATGGCTGAGGCTGGGTAAAGAATGTCACCATGCTGTTCTTCACTACTAAGCTCTTTTACGCCGTTGACGTACAATTCAGTCGTCTTGCCGTCGAAAACGGCGACGACGTGGTAAAGCTTTCCGACTTCATATTCTGTCTTGGACTTAAAGTAAGTCATGACGCCGTCACCGTCGTCAGTGCCGGTGGTTGCCAACGCAAAATAGAAAGACGTCTGATCGTAACCAAGCACCCAGCCCTTCTCATCGTTTCCGTTGTCCTGGATATATCCAAGGATACCGCCCCAGCTTTGAGGAGTGTCCACGCTGAACCAGGCTGAGACTGTGATTTCACGCTTTGGTAAAAAATCTGCAGCAGCCTTTGCATCGGCAGCTAAAACGCACTGAGCATTACGTCCTTCGAACACAAGGGAATCACCTCCGGAGTCAGCGACGAAACGAGGAGGGTGTTTTACTGTACCGTTAGGTCCTAGTCGTGAATTCAATACATTGCCTTCAACATGCTTGGATTGCAGATACCAATGTGAAAGCGGGTCCGGGCCTTCGTGTGATCTGGCGGTGAGCGTCAGTGAGGCTGTGAGGACAATGGAATACAGAAACAGTTTAGACATGGGTTGTGTTCATTCAGGAGCAATAGAAAGGACAGGAAAAAGAGATCAGACCGTATTATCATGCACGATTCCCCATGAATTGCAACTCAATCAATCGGTGAATCCGTTGGCCTAAGATTCCTCATGCGAGATTTAAAAATACTACAATGGAGTTTTGAAATACTTCAAAGTGTCAATTTTTATCTACCAAGGGAGTTGAGTTATGATCAACCGCCGTCGGTTTTTACATGCCGGAGCCGCAGTTGCTCCGACTTTCCTGTTGGGGGCCTCCCCTAGTCTAGCTCAACGCGCGCGAAAGCCGTTACGAATGGCGATTGTCACTACGACCTGGTGGTATGGGTCGCATGCCTGGCATATGGCAACTCGATTTCTGGTGGGATATCCGGTTAATGGCAAGTGGCATCACCCAAATATCGAAGTGGTTTCAGCCTACGTCGATCAGATCAAGGACAACGATCTTAGTCAGAGACGTGCAAAGGAACATGGCTTTACGATTTATCCCACCATTGCCGAAGCTCTGAGAAATGGAACCGACAAACTCGATGTTGATTGTGTGTTGCTGATTGGAGAACACGGCGATTACGAGAAAAATGAAATTGGGCAGAAGCTGTATCCGCGGTACCGATTATTCAATGGTATCACTGAAGTCTTTAAAGCGGATGGAAAGTCAGTTCCCGTGTTTAATGACAAACACCTTAGTTGGAATTATGAATGGGCGAAGGACATGGTCGCTCAGAGTAAGGAACTCAAATTCCCATTTTTGGCCGGTAGTTCGTTGCCGGTGACCTGGAGAATGCCATCGGTCGAACTCCCTTATGGTGCCGAAATCGAAGAGGCAATGGTCGTAGCTTATGGCCCCAAGGATATCTATGACTTTCATGCCCTGGAAACCCTGCAGTGCATGATGGAGCGACGCAAAGGTGGAGAAACCGGAGTGAAAAGTATTCACGCTTTGGAAGGGGAAGCTGTATGGAAACACCTCGCTGCAAAGAAAGCATCTCCGGAATTATTTGAGGCGTGTCTGTCTCGCAGTCAGACACTAAAACAAACGGATGACTATAGCCATCGTTATCCCTCGGTAGCCCTGATGAAGGAACTGGTTGAGAATCCGATCTGTTATCAACTCGAATATAACGATGGTACGCGTGCCAATATGTTGCTCATGAATGGGTTGGTGACAGACTTTAATTTTGCAGCCAGACTCAAAGGGCTTAAAGAGCCCTTGTCGACGTGCTTTTATTTACCACCGAATCCCAATGTGGTCTACTCGGCAGCCTTAATGAATAACGCTGAAAAAATGTTCATGACAGGCAAAGCACCCTATCCCATCGAACGAACATTGCTTACTTCCGGAATGGTGCAGACCGCTCTGCAATCCCTTCACCTGGGACAACGTAAACTGGAAACTCCGTACTTGGATGTGGAGTATCAGGTCGGTCGTGCCAGTACGTTCTATCGTCAATAGGTAATTGTGGCGAATCAATCCCGGCACAATAATAAGCGTCAGCTATTGACCACTTTTTTAAGAGGACACACCGTGACTTTGCGAGTTGTATTTGTATTGATGACTTTGATGGGCTTGGTTCAGACCGCCATTGCCTCTGAGCAACCCAATATTGTTTGGCTGCTTTCGGAAGATAACTCCGTCCATTATCTCCAACACTACGGAAGCCCTAACGGCCCGACCCCGGTTATCGCCGAGTTAGCTAGCGAAGGTATCACCTACAATCACGCATTTTCCAATAGCCCGGTTTGCTCGGTGGCCAGAACGACATTGATGACTGGAGTTTTAGGCCCCCGTGCAGGTTTTCATTACCATCGCAAAATGGTTCCGGCGAACCTGCCTGATGGAGTCGAGATGGTTCCGAGCTACCTGCGTGCTGCCGGCTATTATTGCTCGAATCGGCAAAAACAGGATTACAACGTAGTTACCGACAAAGTTTGGGATGAATCGTCGCGTTCTGCATCCTGGCGTAAACGTCCGGACAAATCTCAACCCTTCTTCCACATGCAAAGCTTTGGTGCCTCGCATGAGAGCTCTTTGCATTTTAATTGGGGACAAATAAATCGTGAGGCGTTGAAAACGTCTGAGGCGAGTGTCGAGTTGGCGTCCTACTTTCCGGACACACCGTTGTTCAGATACACCCAGGCCTATTACCACGACCGAATGACGCTGATCGATAGCCAAATAGGAGCAGTCATCGAACAACTCAAAGAGGACGGCGTCTTCGAGAATACGATCATCTTCTACTTTGGTGACCATGGTGGCGTTTTACCTCGTAGTAAGGGCTACATCTATGAAGGTGGCTTGCACGTTCCTTTGGTGGTGCGATTTCCAGAAAAGTACAAGCAGTTATTTCCGGGTGAGCAAAACTCAAGAGAAGACGGTTTCGTCTCCTTTATCGATTTCAGTCCCACTGTGCTCAAATTGGCAGGCTTGAAGGTACCGGATTCGATGGATGGAGAGCCGTTTGCCGGCAAGGGGGTTTCCAGCCGATCCGTTTCTCAACGTAATGAAGCCTTTGGGTATGCAGATCGGTTTGATGAGCGTTACGAGTTCGCTCGTAGTCTGCGTATTGGGAAATACAAATACATACGTGCCTACGAGCATTTTTACCCGGACGCAATGCAAAACAACTATCGTTATCGGATGCTGGCCTTTACGCAGTGGCGAGATTTATACCATCAGGGAAAATTGAATGATGCTCAGTCGCAATTCTTCAAACCCAAGCCCGTGGAACTGTTGTTCGACGTCGAATCCGACCCGCATGAAGTAGTCAATCTGGCAGCGGACCCCAAAATGAGATCTGTGTTGTTGGAGTTGCGGAGTCGCCTGCGGGAGAAGATGAAGACGATCCATGATCTCAGCCTGTTTCCGGAAAACCAGATGATTGATTTGGCCCTGGATAATGGGATTGCATTTGGGCGGAAGCGAAGCGGCGAAATTGAAGATTTGTTGGACGTAGTGGATATTGCATTACTGCCCTGGCAGGAAGCCAGAACGAAATTGGCCAACGCTCTGGAGTCTAATAATCCGCGAGTTCGCTATTGGGCAGTGACAGCTTGTGCCGCATTTGGTGATCAGGTCAATCCACTCATTCCCCGTTTGCAAAAACTACTAACCGATCAGGATCCACAGGTCTG
>MDTD01034528.1_pt1 | contig 12640 bp, 14 predicted proteins | sample 811221 | NCBI WGS metagenome assembly MDTD01 (sample SAMN05326646, study PRJNA326480) | marine metagenome | isolation source: seawater | place: Pacific Ocean: South West | collected 2011 | reverse complement strand
TGCATTGCCTTGGCTTGATACATCAAAAATAAGATCTGCAGTTTTTAGACCTTTGTACAGACAATTTTTTTGGATACTAGTGATAGATGTTTTAATACTAGGTTATGTAGGTGCTATGCCTGCAGAAGGTTTATATTTACTAGTAGCAAGGATAGCAACGGCATACTATTTTATCCATTTCTTAGTTATTCTCCCATTGTTAGGATTTAAAGAAAAAACAATTCCTTTACCTATGAGTATTTCAGAACCTGTATTGGGAGGAATGACAAATTTAGCTACCGCAAAACAAAATAAACAATTGGAATAATTTGTGAAAAAAATCCTGAGAATTAATATTTTTATTCTTCTTTTTTTTTCCTTTAACTCTGTAGTTTTTACAGCAGAAAAACAAGATCTTTTAAAGACCGATTGGACCTTCAAGGGTCTTTTTGGTAAGTTTGATAGGGCATCATTACAGAGAGGTTATCAAGTTTATACAGAAGTATGTGCTTCTTGCCATTCGATGAAATACCTTAGTTATAGAAATTTAATGGAAAAAGGAGGGCCTGAATTCTCTGAAGAACAAGCAAAGGCAATAGCAGCGTCTTTTGAAATTACAGATGGTCCAAATGAAGATGGAGAAATGTTTGAGCGACCAGCTAAGTTATCTGATAAATTTGTTATGCCATACCCTAATGAAAAAGCAGCACAGGCAGCTAATGGTGGAGCATACCCCCCTGATATGTCAGTTTTGGCAAAAGCAAGAAAGGGTGGTGTGGATTATTTATACTCTGTGCTTTTAGGTTATGAGGATCCACCATCAAATATTCAGCTAGATGATGGGGTTTATTACAATAAATTTATGTACGGTAATAAAATTAAGATGCCTAAGCCTTTAGAGGATAATTTAATTCAATATGGTGATGGCACTATTGCAACTGAGGAACAGATGGCCAAAGATGTTGTAACTTTTTTAATGTGGTCAGCAGAACCACACTTAGAGGCGAGACACAAAATGGGTTTTAGAGCAATAGTATATTTAATTATTTTAACGACCCTTGTTTATTTTACTATGAAAAAAATATGGTCACGTGTTAAATCTGAAGTTTAAAACATCGCCATCTTTAACAATATAATCTTTACCTTCCAATCTCATTTTTCCGTTATTTTTTGAATTTACCCACCCGCTATTTTCAATAAAATCTTCATACGAAACAGTTTCAGCTCTTATAAAACCCTTTTCAAAATCTGAATGAATTTCCCCAGCCGCCTTGGGTGCTGTACAATTTTTCTCTATAGTCCAAGCCCTGGTTTCCTCTGGTCCTGAAGTGAAAAATGTATCAAGTTGTAAAATATCATATCCTTTCTGTATTAGCTGATTTAAACCTGTTTTGGACAAACCAATCATATCCATATAATTTTTTTTTTCTTGATCAGATAATTGATTTATCTGATTCTCAATATCTGCTGAGATTAAAAGTGATTTGTCTTCGCCAAACTTTTTTGTAAAAATCTTAGTGTAATTATTACCTTTTGAAACACTTTCTTCATCAACATTACAAACAAATATTTTTGGTTTAGTTGATAATAAACCAATCTGATTAAGAGTCTTCGTGTCATATTCTTTTACGAGAATTGATAAATCATTTGCATTATTTAAAAGATCTCTTGAAGTCTCTAATATTTTTACGTGAGTTTCATTTAAATTTTTTTTATTTTTTTTATCCAATCTTTTTTGGATAGAATCAATATCTGCAAGCATCATTTCAGTTTCAATTATTTCTAAATCTCTTACTGGATCTACACTTGCATTTACATTTTGGATATCAGATGAGTCAAAACATCTTACAACATGAATTATTGCATCTACCTCTCTTATATGAGATAAAAACTTATTTCCCAAGCCTTCTCCTTTTGAAGCTCCTTTTACAAGCCCAGCGATATCAACAAAAGATATTGTTGTGTTTATTTTTTTTTTAGACTTAGATATTGCTGTCAATTTGTCTAATCTTTGATCTGGTACAAGAACCACACCTATATTTGGTTCAATTGTGCAAAATGGAAAATTTTCAGCCTGTGCCTTATTTGAATTTGTAAGTGCATTAAATAAAGTTGATTTCCCAACATTAGGTAAACCAACTATTCCGCACTTAAAGCTCATTTATTATTATTTACTGTGCTTGAAAATAAATCTAATTTTTTATCGATAAGTATGGGTAGAGAAGATGTAATATTATCAGTGATTGAGTTAAGCTCAACTATTTCTTCATCATTAAAATCTTGTAATACATGGTCAGCAACATTTATATTTTCTTTTGGATGTCCAATTCCAATTCTCACTCTAGAGTAATCTTTTCCAATAAATTTATCTATAGATTCAATTCCATTATGACCAGCACTGCTACCACCAAACTTAGTTTTTACTTTTCCAAAATCAATATCTAAATCGTCATGAAATACAATTACATTTTCAGCATCTATTTTAAAATATTCAATTAATTCTCTTATACATATTCCGGAGTTATTCATAAATGTAAGGGGTTTGATGGCATAAACTTTTTTGCCATTTATAGTGCCTGTTGTTAGAAGACCTTTGAATTTTGGTTTTTGTTTAGATAATCCAAATTTGCTATTTATTGCATCGATTATTTTGAATCCAATATTGTGCCGATTATTCTCTGAATTTGGCGATGGATTCCCTAGGCCGACAAATAAAAGCATAACTTTATCTTATTTAAATTTTTCAATTAGATTATTTCTTTTCAGCAGGAGATTTTTTTTCATCTCCTTTTTTAGGCTCTTCTTTCTTGTCTGCTTGAGCACCAGCTTTAGCTTCTCCTTCTTTTCCTTCTGCTGGTTTAGTTTCTGCTCCTTCAGTGCCTTCTGCCCCTTCAGCACCCTCAACTGCTTCAGCAGGTTTCTCAGGTTCTTTAATAACTGTTGGTGCAGCAAGTGTAGCAACAACAAAATCTCTACCTTTAATTGTTGGAACTACGTTTTCTGGTAATTTAATGGATGAAATTTTAAAACTTGTCCCTATATCTGCGTCATTAAGATCTACAATAAGCTCTCCTGGAATATTTTCAGTAGGACATTTTAATTCAACTTTTCTTCTAACAATGTTTAATACACCACCCCTTTTTAAACCTGGGGAATTTTCACTATTAATAAACTTCACAGGAATTTCTAATACAACAGATCCACCTTTAACAATTCTTAAAAAATCAACATGTATAGGCTCATCAGTGAGTGTATCAAATGTTATTTCTCTTGGTAAAACATTTTGATCATTACCATCAATCTTCAATGTAATAATATTTGATAAAAAATTTTCTTTTTCCATTAGTGTTTTCAATTTTTTTTTAGAAAAAGACACTTTTTGATTTTGTTCCTTTCCACCATAAACAACTCCCGGAACATCTCCTTTCAATCTAAGAGCTCTTAGATCACCTTTTGTTTTTGTATTTCTTATATTAGCTTCTAAATTCATAAAAATTTATGGCGTTTTAACCTAAGTTTTTTAAATAAACAAGTAAATTATTTGAATAAATCAGAAACAGATGTAGAATTGGAAATTCTTTTTAGTGCTTCACCTAATAAATTAGAAATACTTAATACCTCTATATTTTTAGCATTTTTAATTTTTCTAGAATTGTCAATTGTATCTGTTATCACAAAGTTTTTTATCGATGATTTTTTAATTTTATTTACTGCTTCACCACTTAATACGCCATGAGTAATATATACATGAATTTCTTTAGCACCTTTATCTTTTAGCATTTTAGCAGCATTTACAATAGTTCCACCTGAGTCGACTATATCATCTACAATTATACAAATCTTATTTTTGACACTACCTATTACATTCATTACAACCGCTTTACCTGGTGCTGGTCGTCTTTTATCAACTATAGCCAAACCAACATTTAAAAGTTTACTTAATCCTCTAGTTCTAGCTACGCCACCAACATCAGGTGAAACACAAACTAAATTATCCATTTTAAATCTTTTTTTGATATGTCTATAAAATATTGGAGTGGCATAAAGATTATCTACTGGTATATCAAAAAAACCTTGTATTTGTCCTGCGTGCAAATCAACGGTTACCACTCTATCAGCACCCGCTTTAGTAATTAGATTTGAAATTAGTTTCGCAGAGATTGAAGTCCTTGGAACCACTTTTCTATCTTGTCGTGCGTAACCAAAGTATGGGATGACTGCGGTAATATTTTTTGCAGACGATCTCTTTAAAGCATCTATACATAAAAGCATTTCTAATAGATTGTCATTTGCTGGTGATGAAATTGATTGTATTATAAATATATTATTCCCACGAATATTCTCGTTTATTTCTACATAAATTTCGCCATCAGCAAATTTTCTGATATTTGAATTGACTAATTTAGTTTTTAGAAATTTAGATATTTTTTGACTAAGGTTTTTATTACTATTCCCTGTTAATAATTTCATTGAAGCTCCTTACTTAATCATAATTATAGATATATTTCTACCATAATCGTATTTTTTTTCAGTCAATGATCGCCTAGCACTAAAATAACTATTTTTTAGTTTATAAGTATCTTTATTTATAAACTCAACTTTCTTTATCTTAAGTTTTTCTAGTTGGAATTTAATATATTTTTTTAAATCAAAAAAAATTTTTTTTTTTATAAATTTAAAGAAAAAATTATTATTTCTACTAGCCTTTAAAAATTTATTTAAGAAATCTTGTTTTACTTCATAATTTAATACAGATATGCAAGGGCCAACAACCGCTATAATATCCTTTTTTTTTGAACCTTTTTTATTCATAAACTTGACTACATTTCTAATTATACCCTTAAATGCTCCCCTCCAACCAGCATGTATAACTCCAATTATTTTTTTTTTGTTATCAAAAATCAGTATTGGAGCACAATCTGCAGTTAATACACCAATGGGAATATTTTTTTGATCTGTTAAAAGAGCATCACAAGCAACCCTTTTTTTTAAATTGTTATTTTTTATAAAAAATAACTTATTACTATGTTTTTGTTTGGGTAAAAATATTTTTTTCTCATTTTTGCTAATTTTTTTAAGAACAATTTTAAGATTTTTATTTATATTCGATTGGTCATCTTTTGATCCAATTCCACAATTTAAACTACTGTATATTCCTTTTGAAAAACCACCTCTTGATCCAAAAAACCCATGTGAAATATTTTTATATTTGGATAATTTTTTTGATTTAATCAACTTAAAATCCTAGTCTAAAATTTATACTTTTGTCAGCCATCAACAGAACTTTAAAAATTTCACCCATATGTTTCTTACTTATAAGTTTTTCTATTCTATAAAATATATCTGCTTTTTTTGAAAACTTTAAATTTTTTGATACATTTTCTGCTCTTTCCATTATCCCAAGAGATTGTAAAAAATTTCTTTGATAAACTGGGCCAAATGTATTCAATTTGTTTTTTTCTGCAATTTTCATTAAATGATAAAAGGATAGACTGTAAGTAATATCACATTTCTTATAATTATCTAAAATATTGACAATTTTATGGTGACGTATACCTCTTAACGTGTTTTTCATTTTCTTTTCTTGATATCCATAATCAATAATAAGCATTGCACCTCTATTTTTTTTTATTATTTCTGCAATTTTTTTTATGTAATTTACAGCCATTTGCGAAACTTCTAATATTTCTTGATTTTCTGCAATTTCATAATTTAATTTTTTTTCAATTTTTTTTATATTAGTTTTTATTTTAATAAATTTAAATTTTTTACCTTTTTCAATCTTTATTTTTTTTTCATACCAATTATTATTTATCTTAAAAAATTGCTGAATTGGTAATGCATCGAAAAATTCATTAGCCACAAATATACAGGGATTACCTTTTATTTTTTTAAAATTATTAATCCAATTAACCTTATTATTTTTAATTTTTTTTTTTGAATTTTCTTTAAGATAGGACTTTTTTCATGAATATAAACTTTTACATTTTTATATAATTTTGGAAATTTTTCCAAGGTACTTAGTATGACATTTATCATCTCACCATTACCTGCACCAAGTTCAATTATATTAAAATTTTTAGGCTCACTTAATTCTTTCCAAAAACTTACTATCCAAATTGCTATCATTTCAGAAAAAAAAATCGAAACATTTGGAGAAGTTATAAAGTCACCCTCATTTCCAAATGGGTTTTTTGTCATATAATATCCATTGTTTTTTTCATATAATGATTCATTAATGAATCTTTTTAATGAAATAATTGAACTTTTTTTATCTCTCATTTTTATAAAAAATAATAACACCCAGAGTAAATAAAAAGAAACTTAATATTTGTCCCATAGTTAAATTTAAAAATAAAAATCCTAGCTGAGAGTCTGGCACTCTAAAGAACTCTGCAATAATTCTAAATACTGAGTATAGAATTAAAAACATCGAAGATAAAAATCCTATTTTATTTAAGTATTGTAATTTTACAAAAATATTTAAAATTAAAAATAATAATAAACCTTCAAGTAAAGCTTCATATAATTGTGATGGATGTCTTTGAAGAGTATCAACTTTTTGAAAAATAACACTCCAAGGTAAGTTGGTCTCTTTTCCGTATAATTCTGAATTTAAAAAATTTGCTAATCTACCAAAGAATATACCAATTGGAGCTACAACTGATATTAAATCTAAAAACTTTAATGAATTTAATTTTCTCTTCTTACAAAATATTAAGGTACTGATTATTACTCCAATTAATCCTCCATGAAAAGACATACCTCCTTCCCATATAAAAAGAATTTCTGTAAGATTGTTAGAGTAATAATCATAATTATAAAATAATATATATCCAAATCTTCCACCAATTATAATTCCAATAATAAGATAACTTATTAAGTCATCAAAATTTTTACCCTCATGATTGTTTTTTATTAAAAATTTTTTTACATATATCCAGCCAAATAAAACACCAAAAATATACGCCAAAGAGTACCACCTGATATCAAAAGATAGTAAAGAAAAAGCAACTGGGTCAAAATTATTAATAAACATTTTTAAAAAATACTATTAGGATATAGTATTTATTAAAAGCATTATATGTCAAAATCAAAATTTGTAATTGATAGACTAGCCAAATTATTCGAACAGGGACTAATTTCCTATAAAGATTTGAGCAACGAAATAATAAATATTTTGAGATCTAAGAAAGAAGAAATTATCTATAAATTAGATCTACCGTCAAAAGAAGAGTTTGAAATTTTAAAAAAAAGATTAGATAAAATTGAACAAAGTTTAAATAAAAAAAGAGGAAAAATTAAAAAAACTACAAAGGTAAGAAAATCTTAACCTTTAAACCTTTTAATAATTTTGATTTTTCTAATCTAATATTTCCCCCGTGAGATTGAATAATATCTGAGGCAATTGACATTCCCAATCCAACACTGGATTTAGAATCTCCTCTACTTTTATCAATTTTATAAAATGGTTTAAATACGTTATCATATTCACTTATTGGAATACCCGGACCATCATCTTCAATGCTAATAGTTAAATTGTTTATGTTTTTACTCATATTTATAATGATGTTATTGGCATACTTTATTGAATTATCTATAATATTATTTAGACATCTTCTAATTAAATTTTTTCTACCAGAAAAAATAGTAGCCTCACCTTTATTATAAATAATTTTATTATTTTCGTATTTTTTTGCTGTTAAATATATAAGTTCAGAAATATCAAATTCTTCACTTTTTTCGTTAGAACGGTTACTGGAAAACTGTAAATACTCATTTAACATTTTTTCCATTTCATTTACATCACCAGATAACTTGCTTGAAATTGTTTTATCTTTAATAAAGGCAATTTGTAATTTTATTCTTGTAAGAGGTGTTCTTAAATCGTGGCTAATACCTGATAACATTTCGGATCTTTGATTTAGATGTCTATTTATTCTTTTTCTCATCTTTTCAAATTCATATCCTGCTTGTCTTATTTCCAAAGCCCCTGAAGGTCTGTATTCTCCAACATCTTCACCTCTACCAAATTTTTCTGAGGCTTTTGCCAGATTAATTATAGGTCTAGTTTGATTTTTTAAGAATATTAGCGCGATCAATATAAGTAAAAATGCAGGCAAAGTAATCCATAATGCAAAAATTCTTGCTGAAGAATTTGTAACTCTTTCTTTAGGCACAATAAATTGAAAATAACCGTTTAAGTATTGTATTTTTAATTCAATAAGATCTTTAAGAGAAGTAGTATCAAACCAATAATTTGAGAAGTTTTCTTTTAATTCTCGTCTTAGAGTTCTATCCATCGGTGAAAACCATCTTTCCAGATCCTCTTTAGGTAAAACTGAAAAAGGAAAGTATTCTACTTTTATTTCATGAGTTTCGAGAAACAAATTTGACAAAGATTCTTTGTCATATTGTTCCTTATCATAAGCGTCAATAAAAAACTTAATTTCTCCTACCAAGGCCCTTGTCATTCCTTTGTTTGTTTTTATCCAAAGACTATCAAAAAAAACAATGGATATTGTTACTTGCAATATAAGTATTGGTGCAGCTACGATTAAAAGCGCTCTATAGAATAATTGTTTAGGTAAAATTTTTTTTAAAAATTTACTCAATCCATAAAACATAACCTGCACCTCTTATAGTTTGAAGATATTTTGGATTTTTTGGATTAAGCTCAATTTTTTTTCTTAGTCTAGTTATTATAACATCTACAGATCTTTCTTTGTCTATTTCAATAAGATTTCCGATATAATTTCTTGAAAATGTTTCACCAGGCGAGTTAATCATCTTTTCTAAAATTATTTTTTCTGTATTATTTATTTTAAATTCTTCAGTATTTTTGTGTATCATAAGTTTGTTAAGATCAATTTTTATATTATCAAATTCAATTACTCTTTTTATATTTTTTGATTGTGTTTTATTTAAAATATTTCTTATACGAAGAACTAATTCTTTTGGTTCAAATGGTTTTGATAAATAATCATCTGCTCCAATTTCTAAACCCTCAATTCTTTCACTAGCCTGTCCTTTTGCTGTAAGCAATATTATAGGGGTATCAAGTTTTTCTTTATGTTTATTTATAAAATCTAAACCACTTATTCCTGGCATCATTACATCAAGTACCAATAGATCAAATTTTATTACTTTTATTTTTTCTTCAGCATCTTCTGCACTTTTTGCTGTAGAAATTAAAAAATTATTTTCATTTAAGTATTTTTTTACAAGATCTCTAATTCCTTCATCGTCATCGATTATTAGTATGTGAGCGTCAAATTTTTTCATTAATTATCTTTTCTAAAACGTTTTTAAAATTATTTACTTCTGTAGAGCTGGAATTTAAAAGAGCATTATAAATCCTTTTTTTTTGTGAAGAAAAAATTTCGTCAAATATTTTATGACCTTTAGTTGTTAAAAAAACGTGTTTTAGACGTGTATCTTTTTCACCTTTTTTAAACTCAATAAAATTATAATTATTTAAATCTTTAATAACCCTATTTAGACTTTGTTTTGTTATTTTAAGTTTTTTTAACAGATTGGAGATAGTAATACCCTCATGCAGAGAAATTAAATGTATAGCTTTATGGTGTGCTAATCCAAGCGAGTGTTTATTTAATGTTTTTTTTGCATCATTAAAAGATTCTTTGTAACAAACAAAGAGCTTTTCAATAAATTCTTTCAAATGATCATCTTTTAAGTATAAAAGATCTTTCATAATGGTAAGTTATATTGACATATTATATTTAGAAAGATATTTTTTTAAAATAATTAAATTTCTTTATGATCCCGTACGATAAACGCTCAGGTAAAATTTGGTATAATAATAACCTTGTAGATTGGAATGATGTAAAATTACATGTTTTAAGTCATGGACTCCATTATGCAAGCTGCGTATTTGAGGGTGAACGAGTTTACGATGGCTCAATATTTAAATTAGAGGAACATACTGAAAGATTTTTTTATTCGGCTGAAAGGATGGGTTTTAAAATTCCATTTTCAAAAAATGAAATTAACGACGCATGCAAAAAAATAGTTTCCATCCAAAAAGTAAACAATGGCTACGTAAGACCAGTAGCGTGGCGAGGAAGTGAAATGATGGCTATCTCAGCTCAACAAACTAAAATTCATGTAGCAGTGGCAACTTGGGAGTGGGGATCTTATTTTGACCCCAAGTTAAAAACCGAAGGAATAAAGTTAAACATATCAAAATGGAAAAGACCCTCGCCAGAATCAATTCCCTGGGATACAAAAGCAGCTGGTCTTTATATGATATGCACATTGTCTAAACATGAAGCTGAAAGCCAGGGCTATACAGACTCACTAATGTTAGATCATGAAGGTAAAGTTGCTGAGGCAACAGGTGCAAATATTTTTTTTAAGGATAAAGATGGAAATTTACATACGCCAATTCCAGACTCATTTCTAGATGGAATAACAAGACGGACTATTATTGAAATTGCGAATTCAAAAAATATAAAAGTTAAAGAAAGAAAAATTAATGTAGATGAATTATCAAACTTTGTTGGTTGCTTTTTGACTGGGACTGCAGCAGAGGTTACACCAGTCGCGTCAATTGATAAATATAATTTTAAAGTATGTGATACTATTATAAATCTGTCTGAAAGTTACCAAAAAATAGTCAGGAAAAAAATTGCTGCTTAATTTTTGTTGTCTTCAGAAATAGCGTGGTCTATTCCTTTTCTCAAATATTCATAGCCAGTATAAAGAGTTAAGAAAGCAGAAAGCCATAATAAAATTATACCTATTGTTTGTGCATTATAATCCTGAAAGTTTATTATTCTATTTCCAGTTTCACCAGTGAGTAAAAGTGATATCGAAAACATTTGTAGAAACGTTTTTAATTTTGCCAAATTTGAAACTGGAAGTTTAATTTGACCTTTTGCTAAAAATTCTCTTAATCCTGATATTAAAATTTCTCTAGTCAAAATTATTATTGCTGCTACTACCTCATAATTTTTAATGGTGCCATCCATGACTAAAAGAATTAAAGCTGTAGCTACAATAATTTTATCAGCAATAGGATCTAATAATTCACCTAATTTTGACTCTTCTTTAAACATTCTTGCCAATAAACCATCTAAAAAATCTGTAAATGATGCAATTATAAATAATGTAAAAGGTATTATATCTCCATAAAAACCAGGAAGGTAAAAAGCGAATACAAAAATTGGAACAATAATTATTCTTCCGATAGTTAGATAATTTGGAATTTTAAATTTCATTCGTGAAAAAAATTATATATTTTTTTTGCTACTTTTTCTTCAACTCCGTCGACAGATTGAATTTCCTCTAAACTAGCAGATTCCACTGCTCTTGCTGAGCCAAAATGGTTTAATAAAGCCCTTTTTCTAATTGAACCTATGCCATCTATTTGATCGAGCATTGATCTAGAAATACCTTTTTTTCTTTTTGATCTATGAGCACTTATCGCAAATCTGTGGGCCTCATCTCTTACTCTTTGCAAAAAAAATAATGTAGGATCATTTTTTGCAAATTTAAATTCTTTTCCACTATGAAAAAAAGTTTCATTTCCACTATTACGAAATTTTCCTTTTGCAATCGCTATAATTGGTATTTCGTTTAAACCCAATTCATCTAAAGTTGATCTTGCTGATGAATATTGACCTTTACCCCCATCAATCAAAACTAAATCAGGGAAGCTTAAAAAATTGCCTTTTTCTTGCAAAGCCCTTTTAAATCTTCTCCCCAAAACTTCTTTGATCATACCATAGTCGTCTTGTTTATAACTCTCATTCTTGATATTAAATTTTCTATATCTTTTTTTAACAAAACCTTCCTCACTATATGTAATTAGTGCCCCAACACTATTTGTCCCCTGTATATGACTATTATCGTAAACCTCTATTAAACTAATATTGTTTTCAATTTTAAATTTTTTGCTTATTTGATCTAACAACTCACGGTTATTTTGACTTTCATAAAGTTTTCTGTTGAGACTATTTTTTGCATTTTTGACTGCTAAATTTAATATTTTTAACTTTGAACCTTTCTTGGCCGTAGAAATACTAATTTGTTTATTTTCTTTTTTTGACAATGTTTTTTCTATTAATTTTTTTTCTTTAATTTCTTCACTTATAATAATAGATCGTGGTACTGTCTTATTTTCGTAGAACTGTGAAACAAAAGAATTTAAAATTTCACCTAGTTTTTCATCAGGATCATGTTTAGGAAAAAAAGCTTGATTGCCCCAGTTTTGTTTTGATCTATAAAAAAATACCTGAATGCAAGTCTTACCTGACTCCTTGTAACCAGCTATTACATCTGCATCAATTAAGTTTGCCTCACTTACAGTTAATGAAGATTGAATTATGTTTAAAGATTTTATCTTATCTCTAACTATTGCAGCCTTTTCAAAATCAAGTTCTTCACTAGCAACCTCCATTTGAGAAGAAAGGGTTTGCTGAATTTTTCTAGATTTGCCCTTGCTTAAAAATTCATCAGCAGCCTCCACTAATTTAGAATAATCTAACTCGTTTATTTTACTACCACATGGGCCCGCACAACGTTTAAGAAAATAATTGAAACAGGTTTTATTGCCTGCCTCAACCTGTTTATCTGTGCATGATCTTAATAAAAAAATTCTTTGTAGTGTTTTTATTGCACTATTGACTGCTAGAGA
>MDTD01017031.1_pt1 | contig 12640 bp, 12 predicted proteins | sample 811221 | NCBI WGS metagenome assembly MDTD01 (sample SAMN05326646, study PRJNA326480) | marine metagenome | isolation source: seawater | place: Pacific Ocean: South West | collected 2011 | reverse complement strand
TGCCACCGGGTTCTCTTATCTTTAAATGGTCAATCTTTCTTTTTCTTAAATATTTAGATACAAGAGAAATATGATAACTTTTTCCGCTACCTTCAATTCCTTCAAATACAATTACGGGTTTTTTAAACATCACCCCAGATTAAGTAATTCAATGATTTAATTAATCTTGTGAAAATGTTAACTTTATCTACATCTTTAGCTGCTAATAGGTCATATTCTCCAATTAATTCTTGATCATAAACAACTCTAAATTTTCCTATTACATCATCTTTTTTTATTGGTGCTTCTATTGGACCTTGATATTTCATAACAACTTTAATTAACTTTTTCTTTGCTTTTTTGATTGTTTTGTAAATATCTTGATTAACATAAGCATCGACTTGATTTTCTTTACCTAACCAAACGTCAATCTTGCCTATTGGTTTATTTGATCTATTTATTTCTACTAAATCAAAATTGGTCAAGCCATACGTAAGAAGTTTAGTGCTTTCTCTAGATCTAGATGACTTTGTTTCAAAACCACTTCCTACTGCAATTAATCTTCTTCCATTTCTCTCTATTGAGGAGGCTAATGAGTATTTTTCAACAGCTAAATACCCTGTCTTGATTCCGTCAGCACCAATATTCTTATATAAAAGTGGATTTCTGTTACCTTGAGTAATTGGATCTCCTCCTGTTCTATCCCATGTAAATTCTTTTATTGCAAACCATTTGTAAAATTCTGGATGTTCTTTAATTAAATACCGAGACATTATTAAGATATCTTTTACAGTAGAATAATTATCTGGGTCATTAATTCCTGATGAGTTTGCAAAATTTGAATTTTCCATTCCAAGTTCTTTAGCTTTAGAAGTCATTAAAATAGCAAATTCCTCTTCAGTGCCAGCTATACCTTCAGCTAAAGCTACACATGCATCATTACCTGAGGCTGTAATGATTCCATGTAATAAATTTTCAACTGAAACTTCATCTCCAACCATTATAAACATAGATGAGTAACCAGCTGTTGAAAGACGCCAGGCTTTTTCAGATACTATAAATTTATCATCAAGACTTAAATCACCAGATTTAATAAGATCAAATGCAATTATCGATGTCATGATTTTAGTCATTGAAGCAGGATATATGGATATATTTGGCTCTTTTTCATATAAAATTTCACCAGATAAAAAATCTTGTAAAATTGCAGTTCTAGCTTTTATTTCAATGTTTGCAGATGAATTTGATAAAATTAGAAAATGGAATATGAAAATAATTATCGATTTTTTAAACATTTTTCAAAATTTCAAGGTTTTCAAAATATAATAATTTCATTTTTTCAAATGATTTTTTTAAGGATTTTATATCATTAAAAGGTCCTATTAATACCCTATAATTTGTTTTTGATAATTGAATTATCTTATAGTTTTTTAACGAAGTCTCATTTTTAATACGATCGATCATTAGTTGAGCAGTTTTTTTATAATAAAAATCTGCTACTTTTATAGAATAAGAAAATTTTTTATCATTCAGATTAGTTTTTTTTTTGTTTTTTTTATTATTTAAATCATTGATTTGAATACCATCTATTGGAGCTTTTTCTGCTACAAGTTCCTCCTCTTTAAAAGTCTTAGCTTTTTTTGCAATAAATGTTGTATCCTTAGAAATTAAGATTATTTCAACATACGGTTCAGATAAATTTAACTCTAGGGTCTCTGCAATTCTTGGGGATATTACTGAATTATAAAAATTAGAAAATGCTACTTTATTTGATTTTACCTCAGCAATTAGAGATTTGTTATTATCTGGGTTTGTAATTTTGACTAAAGATTTTTTTTTAAGTGAATTATGAAAAATATCTAATGATCTTTCGTCTAAATTTTTAATATCTAATTCTGAGTTATATATTAATGCAAAACCTGAATTACTGTATTTTTTTTCAATATTCTTAAACTTATTTTTAGATAATTGAGAATTATTTTGATCACAATTAGATAAAAATAAAATTAATATTATTAGATAACTAAATTTCATTTTTGAATTTGTCTTTTAATGTACATACAGCTAAAGCAAATCTTAATGACCTATTCCACTTAAGAATAACCTCATAATTATCAAAAACTATATAAGCTGGATTTAAAGTTTCGGCTCCTGGTATAATATCCTTATCTGGAGTGATAATTGAGACTTTTAAATTTTCATTTAAAATCTCTAATTGAGAATAATTTTGAATATATTTTTTAAAAAATTTCAGTTTTTTTTTATTATGAAGTTTTTTTGCTGAAACATTTAAATATTTTTTTGGTGTAGATTTATCCAATTGAATTCTATAAAAACAAGGTTTATTTTTTTTCCAGCCAATATTTTTAAGATAGTTAGCTGCTGAAGCATAAGCATCCTCAGAGTTTTTAAGATCTATATAATTATCTTTGTTATAATCAAATGCATAATTATTGATTGTTGATGGCATAAATTGAAAAAAACCAAAAGCTCCTGCCCAAGAACCATAAAGAGTTTTATAATTAATTTGATTTGTATCTATTAATTTCAATAAAGTAATCAATTCATTTGTAAAGAATTCAGATCTTCTTTGATCAAAACTTAAAGTTGCCAATGATGATAAAATATCCATTTTTCCCACATATGTTCCAAAATTTGTTTCAATACCCATTAATGATAAAAGCAATTCTTTTTCTATATCAAAACTATTTTCTATAACATTAATTAACTCATTGTTTTCACTATAAAAAATTATACCTTTTTTTAATTTTTTTATAGAAGTTCTTTTTTCGATATAAGTTTTTGTATCTTCATAAAATTCAGGTTGATACCTGTCATATTTAATCACATTGGGTAAAAATTTTACATTTAGCATCGCAATATCAAAAGTTTTTTCACTTATATTGTTAGCTAAAGCAACTTTTTTAAATTCAGATTTCCACTTTAAAAAATCATTATCAATATTGGAGTATGAATTAGAAATATTAAAAAATACGATTAATAATACAATTTTAATTAGTTTCATATAAATCCTTGATATATATAATTACAGCAATCCATATGATAATAAAACTGAGAAATTTTATAAATGAAAATTCTTCATTGTAATAAAAATAACCTAAAATAAACTGAAATGTAGGTGTGATATAAAAAATCATTCCTGTTGGACCAAGACCAATTAATTCAACACCCCTTACATATAAAAATAAAGGAATCACGGTCATCGGACCAGCAAATATTAATACTAAAGATAGTCCAGGATTTGAAAAATTGAAATCATTAAAGCCATTTTTATAGATTATATAAAAAGCACAAAGAGCGAATGGCAGTATATATAAGCTTTCAATTAAAAGCCCTATATCGGTATCGATATCAATTTTTTTTCTCACTAAATTGTAAAAGGCCCAACTAAGTGCAACAATAATTCCTACCCAAGGTAAACTCTTATAATTAAAAAATATTAGTATTAATATTGAAATAATAACTAAAAAAATTGAAAAAATTCTCTTTGTATTAAGTTCTTCCTTAAAAAATATATAACCAAGTAAAACACTTATAATTGGCATGATGAAATATCCAAAACTTGCATCAATAATTCTTTCTGAAGCAACTGCATATATCCATACTGCCCAATTGACAAATATTAAAAAACCAGAAATGAATAAACTAAATAGTATATTTTTATTTTTAGATATTTTTAAAAAAATTTTCCATTTTGATAAAAAGGTAGTTGTTAAAATTAGCATTGCAGCGGTCCATAAACATCTATGAACTACAAGTTCGATGTGACCAATAAAAGATACAAACTCAAAATAAAGAACTCCTATAAATCCCCACCAAAAAGAACCTAATGAGGTTAACAAAATACCTTTATTAAATTGATGTTTCATATTTTTACAATGATATATGTATATAATGGTTTTATTAGACTATTTTATAGTTGAATTAAATATTTATAATTATAAAAGCTCTGTTACGGAGAGATGGCTGAGCGGTTGAAAGCACCGGTCTTGAAAACCGGCAAAGGGGCAACTCTTTCCTGGGTTCGAATCCCAGTCTCTCCGCCATACTGGTTTACTTTTTATATCTAAAATTTTTAAATAAAAGATTGATATTGTTATTTTTGAATTTTATATCAGTTTCTAAACCATTATAAAAATTATATAAATTATTATCATCTATATCCAATAACTTTTCCAAATCTAATAATTCATTTTCATTTAATGTTTCAATATATTCTGAAATAAAAGCGCTGAGCAACTTATCCATCTCTTTTGTTCCTCGATAATTTGCTCGATAGGTTATCTTTTTTTTTAAAAGATCTATATTGGAATTCATAATTATATTATATTAAAGGAAAATGAGTAATAAAAGAAACTATAATATATTATTATCTGATTTATCAGCTTTAAAAGGTGTAGGAAATAAAACAACAAATTTATTAAAAAAAAAAAATATAAACACTATTTTTGATTTGTTGTGGAAATTACCTAAATCTTATACAGACAGAAGTATATCTTCAAAAATTAAAGATCTTAAAATTGGAGAAATTCAAACTATTACTGTTGTACCTCAAAAATACTCTTTCCCTAGAGTTAGAAATTTACCCAATAGAGTTCTTTGTTCAGATGAAACTGGCAATTTAGATTGTGTTTTTTTTAATAGTTATGAGGGTTATATCAAAAAAATTCTTCCCATAGGTAAAGAAATTACCTTAAGTGGAAAAATTGGTGTATACAAAAATAAGTATCAGTTGACTAACCCAAAGCACATAGCCGAAGATGCCTCTTTAATAAAACAAAAACATAATTCATATTCTTTAACAGAAGGAATAACGGAAAAGACTTATAATAAAATCATTAATCAAGTAATAAATAATTTACCTATATTAGAAGAGTGGCATTCGAAAGATATACTTAATAAGTTTGATAATATTAGCTGGAATACTGCAATTAAGGAATTACATAATCCAGAAAACTTTGGAAAGTATAAAAAAAATTTTTATCAGAGACTCGCATATGATGAAATATTTTCTACTTTTTTAGTTAATTCTGAAATTAGAAAAAAAATCAAAAAAGTAAAAAAAAAACAAAAGATATTTGATAAAAAAAAACAACATGAACTAATTAAAAAACTTAATTTTAATCTTACAAATGATCAAAAAAAAAACACTTGATGAGATTAATCTGGATTTATCATCATCCAATAAAATGTTTAGATTGTTGCAAGGAGATGTAGGTAGTGGAAAAACTATCGTTTCTTTATTGGCAGCCCATAATACTATTATAGCTGGATTTCAAGTAGCCTTTATGGCACCAACTGAAATTTTGGCCAAACAACATTTTAAATTAGCAAAAAAATTATTTCCAAAAAATTTTAATATTGATTTAATTTCAGGTAAATCAGATTATTTTCAAAAAAAAAAGATTCATTCAAATTTAACAAATAATAAAATCGATTTAATATTTGGCACACATGCTATTTTTCAAAAAAAAATAATGTTCAATAAACTTGGACTTATAATCATAGATGAACAACATAAATTTGGTGTAAATCAAAGAAAAAAATTATCAGATAAAGGTGGAGAAAATTGTGATATTTTATTAATGACTGCTACACCAATACCACGAACATTAACAATGACAATCTTTGGTGATATGGATTTATCAATCATATATGAAAAACCAAAATCAAGAAAACCAATAAAGACTTATAGTAAACTAGAAAGTAAAATTAATGATATAATAGATTTTATTAAAAAAGAGATCAAACTTGGAAATCAAATTTTTTGGGTTTGTCCATTGATTGAAGAGTCAAAAAAATTAGATCACTCTTCAGCTATAAAAAAATTTGAATTTTTAAAAAAATTTTTTCCTAATCAAGTATCTCTATTACATGGAAAAACAAGTATAGAAGAAAAAGAAATTATACTAGATAGATTCTTAAAAAATGAATTCAAAATTTTAGTTTCAACAACAATCATAGAAGTGGGGATAGATTTTCCCAATGCAAATACTATTATAATTGAAAATGCTAATAAATTTGGACTATCACAATTACATCAATTAAGAGGCAGAGTTGGTAGAGGCACAAAAGATTCTTCCTGTATTTTAATGTTTAAATCAAATTTAAGTGAGAATGCAAAAAAAAGAATTAATATTTTAAAATCTTCTAATGATGGTTTTGTTATTTCTGAGGAAGATATGAAAATAAGAGGATATGGTGATATTTTAGGATTCAAACAAAGTGGTGTTAAAAATTTTAAGTTGGCAGACCCTATTCAAAATCAAAATCTTTTTCTTTTAGCTGAAAAAGAAATTAAAAAGATTGAAAAATTAAATTTAGATATCAGAAAATATAAACCTCTTGTAAAATTATATGATAGAGCAGATATAATTAATGATTTGGTCTAGCCATTACCAGAAGATGTTCCAGCTGAAACAATAAACTTAGATGCTTCTTCAAAAGACATATTCAGATAAATAACATCATCTATTGGAAACATTAATAAAAAACCGCTTGTAGGGTTTGGTGTAGTTGGTACAAAAACATTAATTAATTTTTGTTTTGTCTTAATGGCCATTTCTCCTTTATTTTCTTTTGTAGCAAAACCAACGGCCCAAACACCTTTTCTTGGATACTCAACCAAAACAACACTTTTCTTATCATCTTCTTTTTTTGAAAAAGTTTCAGTCATTTGAAGTATTGCTGTATAAACGGTTCTTAAAAATGGGATTCTTTTAAATAAATCATCAATCAATTTTAAAATACGTTTTCCTAAAAAAGATAATGACAATCCACCTACAATGGTAATTAAAATAATTGATATTATTATTTCAACTCCTGGTATTGAATAGGGCAAATAACTATTGGGATTAATATTCTCAGGTATTAATCTTGAAGAAAGCTGAATCAATATTTTGCTCAAATATAGTGTAAACCCTATTGGTATTAGGACCACTACACCTGTAATAAAATAATTTCTTAATATTAAACTAATTGATTTTTTCTTTGTTTTTTTTGTCATTATTTAAAACTCGAGTAGATAACAAATGAAATTGCTATTATAAAAAGTATTAAAAGTATTTTATTATTTAGATTCACTATAATATATTATCAATGATAAATTAAAATGAATAGAAGAAAATTTTTAACTTATATGGGATGTGGATGTTGTGGATTCGTCCTAAATTCTTGCTCTACAGCACCCATAACTGAAAGAAAACAACTTAGTATTATTTCTGAGGCAAAACTAAATGCTCAAGCAGCTAAAATTTATGAACAGGTAAAAAAAAAGGAGAAATTAAGTAACGATAAAAATAAACTTAATGAAATTAGAGAAATCGGAAAAAAAATGGAGAATTCTATAAGTGAGTATTTTGATAAAGAAAAATTAAATGATCCAACGGCTTACTTTGAATGGGAATACATATTAATTGAAAATAAAAAAGTAAGAAATGCGTGGTGTATGCCGGGTGGAAAAATAGCTGTGTACACAGGAATGTTAGAAGTTACTAAAAATACAAATGGATTAGCTGCTGTAATGGGTCATGAAATCGCCCACGCTGTAGCAAAACATTCTGTTGAAAGAGCCAGTAGAGGCACATTATTGAATATTGGTACTCAAATAATAGATATTGCTAGTGGGGGGAAATTATCTCAAGTTAATAGAACCACAGGGATGAATACAGTAGGTTTATTATCTCAACTGGGTATTATGAATCCTTTTAATAGAAAACAAGAGAGTGAAGCAGATTATTTAGGAATGATTTTCGCTTCTTTATCAGGTTATGATATCAGAGAAACTGTTAAAATTTGGGAAAGAATGAAAAAATTTAATAAAGGCAAAACTACTCCGGAGTTTATGAGCACACATCCCTCTCCAGATAACAGAATTAAAAAAATAAATAATTGGACAAATGAAATAATTCTCGACTATCCACCACTAATTACATAACGATTAAGTGGTGAGCCGTGATGGACTCGAACCATCGACCCATTCCTTAAAAGGGAATTGCTCTACCAACTGAGCTAACGGCCCACTAATTTAATTAAATAAAATTCTATATATAGAAATATTATGATAATTCAAATACGAATTTGACACAAATGCTTAAAGAATTACAACTTATCAATGTATTTATCATGAAATTCTTCAAAACTACCGCTATTAATATTTTTCCTTATAGCTGACATTAACTCTTGATAAAAATTAATATTATTTAGAGTTAGCAACATGGAGCCTAAAATTTCATTCGTATTAAATAAATGATTTAAATAGTTTTTAGAATATTTATTTAAGTTTAAGTTCTTACAATTTGGGTCCAATGGAGTATTGTCATTCTGATATTTATTATTTTTGATATTTATTCTACCATTCCATGTGAATGCCAAGCCCGTTCTACCTGATCTTGTGGGCAAAACACAATCAAACATATCAATACCTCGTTTTACAGCTCCTAATATATCAGAAGGTGTTCCGACACCCATGAGATAGTGAGGTTTATTATCTGGTAAAATACTTTTAATATTGTCCAAAACAGTAAACATTTCTTTTTGTGACTCTCCAACAGCAAGACCACCTAAAGCATATCCATCAAAACCTATTTTAATTAATTCCTCTAAGGATTTTATCCTTAAATCCTTGAATAAACCTCCTTGAATAATTCCAAATAGAGCTTTATGTGGATTTATACCAAAAGCATCTTTTGATCTTTTTGCCCAATATAGAGATAAATTCATTGATTTTTTTATAAATTCATAATCATCACTTTTTTTTGGGCATTCATCCATGATCATAACTATATCTGAGTTTAATCCTAACTGAATTCTAATACTTTCTTCAGGACTAAGGTAAAATTTTTTTCCATCCACATGTGAATTAAAAATTGCTCCCTTTTCTTTATCTATCTTATTTAATTTTGATAATGACATTACTTGGAAACCACCTGAGTCAGTTAAAATAGGTAAATCACAATTCATAAATTGATGTAAACCACCTACTTGATTAATTCGCTCAACACCCGGTCTAATCATCAAATGATAAGTGTTAGAAAGAATTATTTCTGACCCAGTTTTTTTAATATCGTCAATCGTACAAGCTTTAACAGTGGCTTGAGTTCCGACTGGCATAAATGCTGGTGTTTGAATGTTACCTCTATGAGTTTCAATTAACCCACACCTAGCAAAACCATCTTTTTTTTTAAGTTTAAAGGCAAAATTTTTTAATGCCATTTAGAAACTAAAGAGATTTAAAACTTATTATTTTATCAGGATCTGTAACAGCACCATTATTATTTTCATCACCTCTTTTAATTTTATCTACATTTTCCATGCCCTCTATAACTTTACCAAAAACTGTATATTGCCGATCTAGAAAAGGAGCTGGCTTAAAACATATAAAGAATTGACTATTAGCGCTATTTGGATCAGATGATCGAGCCATCGATAAAGTGCCTCTATCATGCGGCAAGCTATTAAATTCTTGATTTAAATCAGGCAAATCAGATCCACCCATGCCTGCTCTGCTTAAATTAAATTCATCTGAGTTGGAATTCCCAAATTTAACATCACCAGTTTGAGCCATGAAACCATCAATTACTCTGTGAAAAACAACATTATCATATTTACCAGAGTCAGCTAATTCCTTGATTCTTTTTACATGGTTTGGTGCTACATCTGGAAATAATTCAATTTTTACGTCTCCATCTTTTAATTTTAAAATCATCATATTCTCCTCTGATATTGATTGGTTAGTTAATAGTAAAAAAAAAATAATTAATTTAATAAGAAAATTACTCATATTTTTCTTTTAATGATTTAATAGTACTTTTTGTTGTAAACTTTTTAATATCTCCGTTCAATTTAACAATTTCTTTTACAAATCTAGAAGAAATAATTTGATTTTCAACATCTGACATTAAAAAAAGGGTTTCTATATTGTTATTCAATTTTCTATTCATTCCTGCTAGTTGAAATTCATACTCAAAGTCTGACGCAGCTCTTAAACCTCTTAGTATTATATTCGATTTATATTTTTTGCATAAATCAGTAGTTAATGATGTAAATGATATTACTGTTATTTTTTTTTTGTTTAATTTGACATCAAAAAATAGAGCTTTTTGAATTATCCTAATTCTCTCTTCAATATTAAATAAATAATTTTTATTTTCACCGTCTGAAACTGCAACAACTATTTTATCAAATAATTTTAAAGATTTTTTAATTACATCAATATGTCCAAATGTAATTGGATCAAAAGTTCCAGGATAAATAGCTATTTTCGACATTAGAGTAAATTATCTTCTATTTTGATTGCTGAAACAACTTTTTCATCACCTGATAGTTTAATAATTCTTACCCCTTGTGTATTTCTACCTGCAGTTCTGATTTCTTTTACTGCAATCCTTATGACTCTCCCTTTATTTGTTGAAATCATTATTTCATCACCTTCAAATACAGGAAAAGAGGATGAAATATTACCGTTTCGAGGTGAATTTATAATGCCAATAATTCCTTTGCCTCCACGATTTGTTACACGATAGTCATAATGTGAGGTTTTTTTACCGAATCCATTTTCAGTAATAGATAATATGAACTTTTCAGAAGCTTTTAACTCAGATTTTTCATCTTTGGATTTTTTTCCGTTTTTATTCAGCTTGTCATTATTGATAATTGATAAAGAAACTATACTGTCATTATGAGCCAATTCTATACCTTTTATACCTTTAGAAGATCTACCTTTAAAAATTCTTAATTTTTTAGACTCGAATCTAATACATTTACCAAATTTAGTGCTTAAAATTACATCTTGATCTTCTTTACAAATTTTTACACCGACTATTTTATCATTACTATCAAGTTTCATTGCAATTTTTCCTGAGGAATTTATTGAAGAAAAATCTTCAAGACTATTTTTTCTGACTTTTCCTTGGGATGTTGCAAAAATGATCTGATAATCTTTTAAATTACTCTCATTTTCAGGAAAAGGCATGATTGAGCTAATTGATTGATGATTTTTGAGAGGTAAAATATTAAATAATGATTTGCCCTTCGATGATGAAGAGCCTTCAGGAATTTTCCAAGCCTTTAATCTATATACTAATCCTTCGGTTGAAAAGAATAGAACAGATGTATGTGTATCCACAGACAATGTCTGAACTACAGAGTCTTCATTTCTTGTTGTAATACCAGTTTTACCCTTACCACCTCTCTTTTGAATTTTAACACTGTTTAAAGAACCCCTTTTAATATATCCTTGTAAGGTTACAGTTATTAAAACATTTTCTTTTTGAATAGTCTCTTCAATATCATAATTTAGTACAGCATCAATAATCTTAGTTCTTCTTGGAATTGAAAATTTTTCTTTAATATTTCTAAGCTCATCACTTATTACATTTAGTAAAACTTTTTTTGATGAAATAATTTTCTTATATTTATTAATTAATTCAGCAAGTTTTTTGATTTCGATTTCAATTTCACTTATACCAATTGCAGTCAACTTTTGTAGTCTTAATTCTAAAATAGCTAAAACTTGGGGCTCTGATAAATTATAAAAGTTTTTACTTTTTTTATCTTCTATTAGTGAAATCATTTTTTGTGATTTATTAATTTTCCACTTTATCTTTAAAAGAGATTTTTTAGCATCATCAGGATTTTTTGAAGACCTTATTATTTTAATAATCTTATCAAGATTTTCAACGGAGACAGATAATCCAATTAATATATGTGCTCTTTCTTGAGCTTTTTTTAAATCAAATTTGGTTTTTTTAATTACAACATCTTCTCTAAAAGATAAAAAATTTTCTAGAAATTCTTTTAAATTACATGTCTTTGGTTTGCCATCAACAATAGCTAATGTGTTGAAACCAAAAGAACTTTCAACTTGAGTATTTTTATAAAGCTGTCTTTTAACAGTTTCAGGTTCAACGCCATTTCTTAAGTCTATAGAAACTCTTATCCCTTCTCTATTAGACTCATCACGTATATCTTTGATACCTTCTATTTTTTTTTCTCTCACTAATTGAGCAATTCTTTCATTTAAAACTGACTTGTTTACTTGATAAGGAATAGAATTAATTACTAATCTACTTCTTCCATTTTTTAAAGTTTCATTTAAAATTTCACCTCTTATTTTAAATGAACCACGACCCTTATTATAACCTTGTTTTATTATTTCTTTACCAATAATTATTCCTCCTGTTGGAAAATCAGGTCCAGGAATTATTTTCATTAATTCTTTAATTTTGATATCTTTATTATTTATCAAAGCTAAAGTTCCATCAATAATCTCTCCTAAATTATGCGGTGGTATACTTGTTGCCATTCCAACAGCAATTCCACCTGCTCCATTAACTAGTAAATTTGGATATTGAGCTGGCAAAACTGTTGGTTCTTTTTCAGTTTCATCATAATTACTTTTAAATTCAATAGTATTTTTATCTATATCATCAATCAAAAATTCTGATACTTTTGATAATCTAGTTTCAGTATACCTCATAGCAGCAGCTGGATCTCCATCAATAGAACCAAAATTTCCTTGACCCTCTACAAGTGGAAGGCTCATAGAAAAATCTTGAACCATTCTTACTAAAGCATCATAAACAGATTGATCACCATGTGGATGATATTTACCAATAACATCTCCAACTATTCTTGCAGA
>MDTD01146696.1_pt1 | contig 12641 bp, 15 predicted proteins | sample 811221 | NCBI WGS metagenome assembly MDTD01 (sample SAMN05326646, study PRJNA326480) | marine metagenome | isolation source: seawater | place: Pacific Ocean: South West | collected 2011 | reverse complement strand
TTTTTACCTACTAGTGATAGATCAGGCAACTTCATAATAGCAGACATTTTCATCAACTTAGATAGTATATCATTCTTCAATTCAAAAGAAACTTCGGCGTCTGGCATTACTACATCTTTTTGAGGTGCAACTACGACACTTTCATCTGAAAAGAAATACTTTGCTTTAGACTTTGATCCTTCAGAATTTACAGTCATATACTTTTCATTAGTCATATCTAAATCTGGTTTATCAAAAGCAGATACGATACCTAATAATTCTGATAGATCATATATAGCAAATTGTTTATCAAACGATTCTGTTATCGTTGCCTTTGCTAATATATTCTTCATTGTTGAGATAGTAGATAATTCACTACCTGGTTTCACTAGAATATTAGTATTGATCTCTGAAAAGTTTTTCAATACTTCTAGTGTTTGGTCACTTACTTTCATCATTTGTTTCCTCACTCATTAATAAAATTATATAATGGACTGCTTTTAACAGGTCAGTCCGATTGTACCCGTTCTTCTTGCCATACCTACACAAATATTTAATTGCATTTGCCTGGCAAAAATCTTTATTGATATTCAGGTGTCTCAAGATATCTTGAACCTGAAAACCCTCGTCTGTCGTTGAATAGTGTTGTTGATAAGTAGACTCTAGATAAGTCTGAATTTCATTTATAATTTTTTCTTCACCGTATTTCATAATCACCTTTTTCATAATATAGTGGGTATTGTTTCTGTCTGTAATAAATCACGACAAGGTACAATACCCATAACCTTTTTGGTGTCTCTTAGCAAGACACTCTACCTCTACTAGGACTTACGAATTGCCTAGCAATACTATTTATACGATTACGCAGAGTAAGCGTATTTAGTACCATATAATGCTTTGATACCTGCAGCAACAATAGATTTTGTTGGTGTACCAATTCTATAAGAAGTGTTATTACCATTAGTACCAGTATTCTGGTTAATGTAGATCATGTGACCTTCACTTCTTAATTGATCAATCATCGCTCTAGGTGAAACTAGATCAAATCTTGATCTTAGGGTTTTCCAGAAAACTGGTTGCCCTTTTGATAAAAGGTTTAGTACCTTTTGTTTTTTTGATAGTTTTGCTCTCGCCATTCTTCTATCTCCTCTTTCTTTTTGCGGTCTCACATTATTACATTTCAATTCGCTGACCGCCTGCGAACTTGAAAACCATTTAAAAGAATTAAGCACGCTCTCGCCTTCTTCTCATTCTTCTTTCTTTTGCAACCCTTCTTAAACTTTCTTTATGTTTTCTTTGTCGTTTAAGACTTGGTTTTTCATAAGACTCTCTCAATCTCAATTCTCTGAGTATGCCTTCTTTCATTAATTTTTTCTTTAACTGGCGAATTGCCCGTTCAACATTATTACCCTTGACTGTTACTTGTACCATACTCTTTTTCTATTTGTTCTTTTATATAATCCATGAACCAAGGATTGTCTACGAATACTTGCATTATACCATTCGCCATTGTGTTCACAATCTTTTCTTCTTTACTGAATTTTTCCATAGTATCAACCATGCCATATTGATATACGATACCGTGCATCACTTCATGTAATAAGGTATTAGCGCCGTGTAGCGTTTCAACATAGTCGCCTCTCAAACCGATCTTACGATCATTATTAAAAAATTCACCAACTGCCTCTTCGGTTGTAGCAAAAGTCTCTGGCCAGACATCAATGGCATACTTTTGATAACCTATCTTAATATCTTTTTGTAGTTTACTCATAACATTATTATACTAAATTTTTTACACATAGTCAAGCACTATTTACAAATCCGCACCAAATACCATTACAATATTTGGTGCGGCAAGGACTATGATAAATTTTAGAAGTTTTGGTTATCTACTTCCTCCTCATTATCATTGGATTCTTTTTCTATTTCCTCTTGCCCATAGTTTGATACATCTTCCCCAGCATCAACTTTGGTATAAAGGTCTAAGAAACTTGCTTTGGTATCGTCATCAAATCTATTAACACACATCTCAATAGACTTCATTTTATCTTTAAAGATAGAGTATGCCTCAATAATGTGGACTAATCGTCTCGTAGATATGATCTCATCAATACCACCATCATAGTAGGTTTTTCTAATGACATCTGCCCAGGTCACTAGGTTTCTAGCAAACTCTTCGGCAGTTTTGTTTATCATGTCTTTAGTAGATAAGACATTTGTTAAAATCTTGTTCTCAATTTTAACAGTAGGATAAGATTGTTCTACCGTGATAGGAAATCTCTCAAGAAATGCCTCGTTAAGAATGTTAGTGCCAATAAACTTGCCACTCTCAGATCCCTGCCCCTTAGTATTGGCAGTAGCAACAACTGTGAAACCATCTTTAGGTTTAACAAACTTGTTAATCTTTTTAACATAAATGCCGTTGCCTTCTAAGATAGGTTGTAAACACATAATCTTATTTGAAGCAAGGTCAATCTCATCTAAGAGAAGAACAGCGCCTCTTTCCATCGCTTCGATAACAGGACCGTTTTGCCACACGGTGTCGCCGTCTCTCAGTCTGTAGCCCCCAAGAAGGTCATCCTCATCAGTCTCAATGGTAATATTGACACGGATTAATTCTCTTTTTAACTCAGCGGCTGCTTGTGTTACATTTAAAGTCTTACCGTTACCGGATAAACCAGTAATAAACATAGGGTAGAAACTTTTTGATTTCAATATTGACTTGATATCTTTGAAGTGCCCCCAAGGTACGAACTCAGCAAATTTGTTTGGCACAACTTTGCCCTCTAGACTTGAAACAATGTATGCTGCTTTTGTTTCAGTCTTGTCATTCACATCAACTTTGGTGGGAACAACAATCTCTTTTTCGAGATCATTCGAGACAGCAATTTTATCATTAATAGGTAGTTGATATTTACCTCTAGAAATTTTATATTGATCGGTCTTTAACCACCCTTGATCTTTATAACCATTCTCTTTGGTAAATGTATTGATATCGGTTCTTGAAACGATATCAGTACCGAAGGATTTGTACATCTCTTCGACAAATTGTTTTTGATTTTGATTCATAATATAGTCCTCGTTTTTAATTTATACATAAATGCTATCATATTTTGATAGTCTTTTCAAGCGAAAAGTGATTGAAATAAACATTATAAAACAATCACTTATCACTTTTTTCATAAGTGTTGCAAAAATATCACACTTATTTTCAAGAAAATTAGTCAATATTCTCAACTATTTGACTTGATTCGGTAGATACCACAACTGATTCGTTGGGTTCAACCTCTGCTTCTGCTTCAGAATAGGTCTCAATACCTTTGATTTCTTCAATCGTAGGTAGTCTATACTGACCACGACCCACTCTATAAGAATGGTTTTTCATTAACCACTCTGGCATTTTTGCACCAGCAAATGGTTCTGTACCAAACTTATTACCTAGATCAATAATATCCTGTCTCGTTACGACACCAGTAATACCATTGTCATTGGCAGTTTTAATAAATTGTATTTTTTTATCTAATATACTCATTTATTGTTCCCTTTAGGCGACTTGTTTAATGAAACGATTAAGAACTACACGACTTTGTAAATTATTATTTCTAGATTTAGCAAAGAGTCGTTTTAATTCACCCGTTTTAGCATTTTCTGATGGGGTCGCCATACCCTCATCGGAAACTTTCATATTAGAACCACTAAGTGTATAGTGTTCATCATAAACTGTATTGTGTTTTAATCTATCAGTAACAACACATTTGTTTTTACGCCATTCTGTTTTAAGTTGATTGGCAATTTCATTAGTAATTCTTAAATACCCATACTCATCAACTTGACCGTGTGATGATTGAAAATTATATAACTCGATAGATTTTCTAGATTGTAAATAGAAACCAATCATTTTACTATTTGTTTCTGATCTCAAGTTTTCTATCAAAGAGTCAGTCATTGTTTGTGATCTATAACTTTTACTGTCTAGTTTATATTGTTTTCTAGTTTTTTTACTGATTAGAATTAAATTGTGTGGATGTCTAGGAAAATCTATAGTAGGATCATATCTTTCGCCACCTCTATCTGAATGACCGTCAGTCAATAATATAGTATTCATTTTTTCAATACTGTATTTCTTAATGAACTGAGGAACTAAAGTGTGTAATAACATAAGAGCATCATTCAATGGTGTGGAACTCATAGAATATTGAGAAGGATAATCTAGATAATCAAAACAATCATTTGTGTACCATCCTCTGCTGTTAAATCTTCTAGCAACATAATATAGATTAAACATATTTTCATCAAAGTCTCTATTATTCATTCTAGATGATGCCCAATTTACAAGTCTGAAATTAGAATCTATTTTTAGGTCGCCTAATTTGTAATCAAATTTTTTACCTTCATCATATTCTCTATGAGCATACGGGTTAGAATTACAATTTGTGAAGGCATAAACTTCAAAAGGAACATTAATCTTACGGCAGAATAAAGTTAAGTTGATTAATTGTTCTACAGTAGGTAAAATTTTATCATACATAGAACCAGACCAATCGAGCAATAACATCAACCCGTGGTTCTTGCCGTCAGGCATTATTGTAATCTTTTTGAAAATATCATCAGCATATTTGTATGAATGTAATTTAAGAGGATCAACAACACCGGTTCTATCTGAACTAGCACGAGCATATAGAGCGGCAGATTTTTTCATCTCAAACTCTTTAACAAGATACATAACTGTTTTCATAGAATTTTTAACAAACTTTTTATACTCACTTTTTGCATCATGTAATGCTTCTGCATATCTTTCAGCGTGATCATCATTTGAGGATCTATCATATCTATTTTCGTTTGACCCTGATAAGTTGTAAGAAGTTGTTTTTCTAAAGTCATCAAGAACTTTTTTGTAATCGTCTATGACTTCATCTTGATTTTTGAATTTATGTATGTAACAATATTCATTGTCTTTTGCTTCATTATCAAGAACTGAGTCTTTCATAGACTCCCAATTTCTGTCAGTCTCAGATATTGCCTGAGTTAAATCTTCGGACTTGCCGGAGATACCAGTAGAAACTGGGTTCTCGTTATTTTCTTCTTCTTCTTTTTCTTCTTTATTCTTTTTAACACTCTTTGTAGAGGCATCACTTTGATCATCTGATTCTTCATCTGTATCATTAGTATTATCAGAGGAAACTTCTTCTAAGTTTTCTTTTTCTTCATCTGTAAGGTCATCAATATCAACTGTTTCAAAGTCATGTTTATCAAATTCAATTTCTTGATCTCTGCCTTTTTCTTCTTTTTCAATATTACAATATGATTGTAGTAATTTTGAAACTTTGATCACATCATCAGGTGTCTCTAGTTTTTCAATCATCTCTACGAATTTCATTTCTTCATTTGAGAATTGTACATTTGAAGATACATGAGAAGATTTAAAATGAATATTAATTCTGTCAATTAATAAGTAGTCATTAATATCTTTATCAACTGTGCCGAAGAAATTATCAGCAATCAATTCTCTATAACCACGAATGAATGATTGTTTTAGACCGTTGTATTTTCTTTTGATAAGTTTTTCAATACGAGCATCTTCTACGACATTAATAATCGAATGATTGATTTTTTGTTTCTGTGCTTTAGTAAGTAAAGACATTGGTGTATATAAAGCATGCCCAACTTCATGAGCAACAAATAAATCTGTAACTGGTTCTGATAAGTCTTTTTTCCAGATAGGTAATGTCAAGATACGATTCTTAACATCAAAAGAAGCAGTCTGAGTTTTTTTATATTGAACTTCAAGGTTCTCAGTAGCAAGTAAGTTTGCTAAATAAGACTTTGATTCTTTGTTAATAGTATAGTTTTTTCTCATATATGTCATTATGCTATCATATTGGTAGAAATTTGCAAGCGAAATCGTAAAAAAAGTTAAAAAAAGATCCGTTTAAAATCAATGACTTACACGATTTATTCTGAAGTGTTGCAAAAATATCACACTTTTTACTTGAAATTTGAGAAAAAATACTTATATATATTAGTATATGGACGCCGATTCGGGTCTGTATGTTAACTCGCTTTTGGAAAGGAGACAAATAATGAATACCAAAAGTCTATCGTTCTGGTCTGATTTTAGACCACACACAATTGGTTTCGATACAATATTCGATAATCTCGATTATTTACGAACCGTACCAAATAACAACTATCCCCCATATAATATCAGGAAGATTGATGACGAAAACTGGTCTGTTGATGTTGCATTGGCAGGATTCAGTAAAGATGATATCTCAGTAGAGCATAAACCTGATGAGAATTCTCTTATAATTAAATCTCAAATAGATAAAGACGAGAAAGAAGTTGAGGATAATGAAGGTATCTTATATAGAGGTATCTCAAAACGCCAATTTACTAGATCGTTCAGTATCGCTGATGATGTGATTGTAAAGGGTGCAAAATTAGAGAATGGTCTATTGTCTGTAGAATTGCAGAAAATCATTCCTGAAGAGAAAAAACCTAAAACTATCGAAATAAGATAGGAAAAAACGCCCTAGGATGCACGAGGATCGTTATTTCTAGGGCGTCTAGTATGGTAGTACCCCCCTATTTTTGAAATATAAAGGTAGGTTCGTACTTACGACCTGATTTATTAGGTCTTTCATATCGACCCATATATCTCTGTTTCTGTTTGGCACTTTCAACACCATCTAGAGTTGATGTATCACCCTTACCTTGTTGAGTTGATAGAGATAACCACCAAGTGTCAGTATGTTTAAATCCTACCTCTACAGCGAGATCAACTGTATCTTCCTCAAAGGTCTTATACTGTTTGGTGTTTGCGACATTAAGTGCTAAGAATTTACCAGGTTTCAGTCCGTGATATGCATTAGCGATAGTCTTTTTTAGAAACTCTATTTTCCAGATATCTGAATTATCAAACTTAATACTAGACTGTTCAGGTTCATCGCCGTATGCTTCCCAACCGAAATATGGCGGACTTGTAAATACAAAGTCTATACTATTCTCTTCAGGTATATATGTTTCACTACCTTGTCTTAATAACTGATAAGATAGGTGTGCGTGACCGTAATCTTTTAATATCTTTTCTAAACCTTCATATGTGGGTATGCAAGGATCAGTACCTATATAATTGACACCTGCAGCGATAGCACCTAGTAATCTACCACCGTAACCCATACTAGGATCCCATACTGTACCTGCCTCTGTACCTTCTAAAGGACTTTCTTTATCAACAAATATATCATACAAGGCAGCGGCAGCAGTCGGTCTAAAGTTAGAAACCATTTGAGTACCTGTATATCTTCTTAACATAGACCTCATATCTGAGTCTGTAATTTGATGTAATGGTTTCTTAGTAAAGAATATGCCCTCTAATATTTTATTGATACCTTTAGATAGATGTTCTTCATCTTCCCATATCTCGATAGGTGTTCTCATTTTACCACACTTAATACCCCAACTATGTGGCATATAAGACCACGCTAAATTCAATGCGTGTGGTGACTGACCTATAATCTTTGATTCTCTATCTATTAGTGTATCTCTTTTAAAATTTACTAATTGATTAAATAGATTATCACGCCACTTTCTATCAGTAGGGTAGTAAGGAAACCCTTTGTCTTTAATGAAATCGTGTGCTTCTTTTAAAGCAGTGCTGTTCTTGTCTTGCATAAGTTCGCATATTCAGGATTAATTTCTGAACCAATCCATTTTCTATTTTTGTTTAAACTTGCTTCGGCAGTAGTTCCTGATCCCATAAAAGGATCGTAAACTGTATCACCTTCATCTGTATATGTGTCTATTAATAATTCTACTATCTTAGTCGGCATACCATATGTGTATTTTTCATAGTTAGTGTGTTTATTTAAAAAACAATCTGGTAATAATTCTTTCTTCATCTTTCTCTTTTGTCCGTTTCTACTGAATGTTAGTAGATGCTGATAGTTCATACGAAACATATTAGAGTTAAGACCTTTGATCCATAGTTTATGTGTATGTAGTTTATAATCTAGTTTCTTAAAACTATCTATTACTTGACTATGTTTAGATAATATTTCACCATTATGTTTTCTATCTGATATACATATACTGACAAAATTACCAGTAGGATTAAGTAAGGGTGCCCAAGTATCAACAAAATTAGAATAATTTAAATCTTTCTCTTCACCTAGTTCGTCAAAATCTGGCGGCGAACATAAAACATAATCATACTTGATATCTTTTTTAAGTGTATCTAAACAACTCTCTATGTAAATCATAGTTCATTATAACATTAATTAAAATAAAAGTCAACATATTGCTTGCCTAATGGTATTATTTACATAACTATCTATCTGAAGATACATTGAGTCTGTGTCTGATAAGTTCTCTTCACTATGGTATTTTCTAATATCAGTATAATAAAACTTACCAATATTCATATGAAAATCATATTTAAATTCATTATGATCCCAAATAGAAAATTTTACCAAACTGTTTGTACTCATAGGCATTCTAAATCTAACTATATTACCGTCTCTAACACCCCATTCAGAATTAGTTTCTTTGTGTCTAGATATCTCTGTTTCTTTTGGTACTCTTTGTATTCTAGCATCTTTAACTCTAGAAATGTCGTTGAATGCTTTTACAATTTCTATTATAGGTTTAAGTTTTACATCATCATATAGTTTAGTCCAAGAAGGACTTTTTATTATAGCAGGGTATGTATAATACCATTCATTAATATCACACATATACTCTACAATGGGTTTTAATATCTCTTCAGATATCGGGTCCATAAATGGCATACCCATTTTAGTTTCTACTGTATAGTTCATCTCTTTAAATCCTAATGTGTTAGGAACTATGCTGTATGTTGTATTGTTGACTTTTACATTCATTCTAATATTAATCTTCTTAAATCTTTATTAGATATGCAATCTATTAGTAGGTGTATTCTATCATTATCACCATTATTATTTACACAATGCCAACCTTGAACATTTGTGTAGTAATAGTGACCTAGTTTTAAATGTAGTTTTCTTTCAACGCCAGGATACCCTTGCGGCCAGACACTAAAGGTTGCCTCAGAGTTTGTTTGTAGAGGCACAGCGATACGAGAAATACAACCATCACTCAACCCTAATGATTGATCTATAGCGTCTGTATGTGGTTCTAAACCAGAACCTGGTTTTAATTTTGCAAATCTTATTCTTTGAAACTCGCAAGGTAGTGGTTGTAATATATCTTCTATGATTCTAAATACATCACCATATCTAATAGAACAATCTTGTAATTCACCGCCCTCATGTAAGTATTCTACTTCAAACTCATAACCGCCATAAATTTTTTCTTTAACAAATTTACTATCTAACGCAACATTAGGTCCTGTAAATGTTATATCACCTTCTTGTATTCTAGGCGAACATTCTTCAGCAGGTTTGCCTGCCTTTCTAGGATCACTAGAATAACCTCTAAGTGATAGCATAGACCATTCACCATCTTTACTACTACGAGTATTAACTTCAGACCAACCTAGTGTATCTAGATGACTGAATACTTTTGATAGATTGCCTTCAAAAGGTTTTATGACTAACTCTCTAATTCCTGGGTTTATTCCTAGATGCATTTTTGATTGCCTTTTTTCTTTTCTTCTCATAGTATTTAAGTTTATCTTTACTTACTAAACTTGTAAACACTATACCTTCCATGTGATCATATTCGTGTTGAAACACACGAGCATTTATATCATGTAGATATTCTTCAACAACTTCTTTATCATCATTCTCGTACTTGACTTTTACCCATTTAGGTCTTTTGATAGGTAAAAATAGAAAAGGAAAAGTGAGACAACCTTCTTTCATCTCTATTATCTCTTCACTTGATTCAAGTATCTCAGGATTCCAACATTGTCTTAATTTACCTTCTTCAATTAAAGGGTGACCGCCAAATATAAACATACGAAAAGGTAAACCTATCTGATTAGCAGATAGACCTACACCGCCATATTTAGTCATCTCTTTTTCCATGGCATCTGATATATCTTTTCTACTATCACTACCTAATAAGTCATCTGTAAAAGGTGGTATTTTAGTATTGACTATTTCAGAGTCTGGATCTACTAGGAAATGTTTTGTCATTTTTCTTTACTATCCCAAGTTCTAGTTACATTAGTTCCGTATTTTACGCCATCTGACTCAACTGCTCTAGTCTCATACGATCTATCTCTTCTTACAGGTATATGACTATTGCCTGTGTTGAAAGATATCTTTCTAATCTGTAAATGTTTAGGTGTATCAATAACCCATTTAACTATATTAGCGACATCTTCAGGTTGCATAAAACAATATTCTTTTATAAACGGTTTAAACATAGCGACTGCTTGTGTATCAACAAATCCTGCTGCAACATTGGTGACTTTACATTTATGGTGTTCGTTAAATCTTTCTGAGAGATATTGACACGCAAAATCTAATCTTGCCTTATCACTTACATAGGGTGTCCAATGTTTATTATATCCCATCTCTTGAAAGTTCATATGTGATTCACCACTTGTTGAACCTAAATTAATTATGTGTTTATCTTCATATTGCCACAACTCGTATAACTGATATAGTATATGACATTGTGAATCAGGTGCATAAACATTGTTAATGAATATGTCTGGATCTTCTTTTTCTAACCATCTAATAACACTTTTAGTTCTCATAACATTAACACCTGTACTGGTGCTAGCGCCGACTATTTCGTGATCTTCTTTCAAAAGATCAACTATTGCTCTACCTATACCTTTAGTATGTCCTGTTATTGCTATTTTCATATTATCTCCTTATGCTACTCTAGTAAAGTTTTTATACTTCTCATATTTTATTACTTGAGTAAATTTATCTACTAATATATCGCCTTTGTGTGATATCACAAAAACATTTTCATTACTTAAAGAATTTATAATCTTCATAAACTCCTCTGTACCTGACGAATCAAGGGAACTATCTAACACTTCGTCTAGTACAAGTAAGTTTGTGTTAGTAGAATTCTTTATTTTAGCGATCTCTCGCCATGTGAACAATATTGATAAATCAATTCTCAGTTTTTCACCTTCACTAAAATTATTATAGTTAAAGTTATCTCTATATCTAGATTTAATTGTTTCGTTAAACTCTTCGTCTAGTGTAAAGTTAACATAGAAATCTAGATTTTGTAAGTTTCTATTTATGATCTGATTCATAATAGGTAGATATTGTTTAATGATTTTAGTTTTTATACCTGTATCAGTCATCAATTCTCTAGCAGTTTCTAGATATAATTTATCATCTTTTAGTTTCTTTTTATTACTAGTTGCCTCTTCATAAGAAACTTTTAGTTGTTTCAATACACCTTTTGCCTCACCTGTTGATTCTTTTTCATCTCTTAATGTATCTATTTCTTTTTTTATAGTGTTGATATATTTGTCTATACTTTCAATAGAGGTTCTATATCTTTCAATCAGCATTTCTTTTTCTCTTATAGCAACAACTGTATCTTGTATTGTTCTCATTCTAGACTCTATTTTTTCAATACTACTACTCAGTTCTGTCATGCCTTTTTCTATTTCACCTAGTTTTTCTTTTCTAGTTTCTATCTGTTGTTTCTTAAATATTTCATCTATTGTTTGTCTACAAGTAGGACACTCATCATTATCTTCAAAAAACTTTAACATATTTTTATGTTTAGTACAATTACTTTCAAGTTTTGCCTCTAGTTGATGAAACTTCATGTTCTTTTTCTTAACATCTGCCTCATCTAATATCTTATCTCTTAGTTGAGATATCTCTCTTTCTAGGTCTTTGATATCTTCTTGATATTGTTTCTTGCCTGTCTCTTCTTTTTCTATTGTTGATTGTTTGCCCTCTATAGACTGTTTATTTTTATATTGCAGGTCTTGTATGTGTTTATCTTGATCAGATATTTTTTCTTCGAATAGATTTACTGAGAAGTCTGCCCCTCTTATTTCTTCATCTTTAAGTTTGTTTTTCTCTCTTAACAGATGGTTCATTCTTGTAAATATTTCTATGTCTAATATCTCTTCAACAACCATTCTTCGCCATCTAGGTTGTAATCTCATAAAAGGTACAAAACTGGAACTACCTAGTATGACAACTTGAGTAAATGATCTAAAGTTTAATCTAAGTATATTATCTTCTAAATGTTTTTGATAATCTCTAGCAGCAGCGTCTTGATTTAACATTTTATCGTTACACCATATCTCAAACTTATTAGGTTTTATACTTCTAACAATCTTATAATTATTAGAACCTATGACAAGTTCTATCTCGACAACACAATCTTTTTCATTTATAGTGTTGACTAACTGATCTTTCTTAATGTCTCTGAACGGTCTGTTAAATAAACCGAAACATAAGGCATCTAACATTGTAGATTTACCTGAACCGTTGTCACCTATGACCAGTGTAGTACCGCCTTTATTTAGTGGCACTTCTATGAATTGTTGACCTGTACTTAAAAAGTTTTTATATCTTACTAACTTAAATTCAATCAAACTTTGTTACCTCATTACCAAAATTATCCCACCCTTGTCTTGTATTTCTAGCAAACATTTCTAGATAAGGTCCTTCTAACATCTTTTCAATTCTATCATAGACCTCATCTGGTTTTCTACTATGTTCTCTTCTTTGTGATAC
>MDTD01102456.1_pt1 | contig 12641 bp, 8 predicted proteins | sample 811221 | NCBI WGS metagenome assembly MDTD01 (sample SAMN05326646, study PRJNA326480) | marine metagenome | isolation source: seawater | place: Pacific Ocean: South West | collected 2011 | reverse complement strand
TACGATATAATTAGTCGTATTTAATTATTTAATGTCAATAAGGTCGGGTTTCTTATCGATTATAGTCCCAATTATGTTTGCTTCAGTATATAGTGAATTCACGTATGTTTTTGCATCTTTTGGATTTAATGCTATAAGCAAGCCTCCGGATGTTTGAGCGTCACAGGCTAAGTATTTCTGTGTCATATCAAAATTAGAACCAAATTTCACTTTTTTTTGAAGAAAATCATAATTTCTCTTTGTTCCCCCAGGGATAACTCCTGATTCAGCTAGCTTTAATACTGAGGGAAGGAACGTTAAACTAGAGAAATAAATTTCAGCAGAGACATTACTTCCTTTACACATTTCAGCCAAATGTCCTAATAAACCAAAACCTGTAACATCAGTAACAGCATGGACATCAAGTCCATTGAGAGCATGTGCTGCATCTTTATTGAGTAAAGACATAATTTTAGTTGCGATTTTTATTGCATCATCTGATACTTTTTCTTTTTTAATTCCAGTTGCAATTATACCTGTACCTAACGGCTTAGTTAAAACTAAAGAATCTCCCAATTTTGCACCTGAATTTGTCCACATTTTGGATTCTTCAACATCACCTGTTACAACCAAACCATATTTTGGTTCTTTATCATCAACAGAATGTCCTCCAACAATTGGTATTCCAGCTTCTTCTGCCTTGTCTTGTCCGCCTTGAAGAATTTTAGTCAGCATTGATTTTGGTAAGCTATTAATTGGAAATCCAACGATATTTAGGGCAAATAATGGGTTTGCGCCCATTGCATAGATATCGGAAAGTGAATTTGCAGCAGCTATTTGCCCAAAATCATAGGGGTCATCGACAACTGGTGTGAAAAAATCAACAGTTTGGACAAGTAATCTTTCATTATTTAGGCGGATTGCAGCAGCATCATCAGTACCTTCAAATCCCAAAACTACTGATTCATGGTTCTCTTGTTTTAAGTTTCCTAAAACTTCAGACAGGTCGCCCGGACCAATTTTACATGCTCATCCAGAACCGTGACTAAGAGTTGTAAGTCTTATTTTTTCTTTTTCGTTCATAATTTAAAGTTATTTTAGCCTTCATCTTGAGCAAGGGCAACAAAGCCATCTCTAGCAGAAATAGTAAAAACTTCATCTTTATCAGGAATAAGTTTTAATCCAAACATATTTTCTTTATTTTTCTGTTCTGCATAAAATTGCAGGCCTAATATTATCTCCTCCCTAAGCTGTGCAGCTTCAACACATTCACCGTACTTAATCTTTATTGTTTCCTTTTCTGAAAAGTCAAAGTAACTGGTGGCCGGTTTAATATAAATTTCACTACCATCAGCTCGAAATAGGTCATCATAAACATCTAAAGCTAAAGGCTCTTCTGAAACTTGGGCCATAATCTGAGAAACAAATTGGTTTGATACCATGAAGTCTTCTACGCCACTGTTTAAAATGATGTCTATGTTTTCGCTGTCCATGACTTCAGTAATTAGCTTTGGTGATTTCAGGCTCTTATCTTTTTCATCATCCATCGAAAGAAGTATTTGCCTTATTCTAATTAATAATGAAATAACATAAGCGTCCATTTCTTCAATTGTAGATCCTCCTGGGGAGAGTATCAAAATACTGTCAAAACTTTGAGGCTTTATCCTCTCTAAGTCTTTGAGTTCATTAAAATCAATAGTTTTGATGCCTATTTGAATCATTGGATATTTTTTAGCTAATGATTGTTTTAGATTTTCCATTTCTTCATTTAATGCAGGAACATAGACCATTAGTTCAGACTTTTCTCGAAGATAGCTGCATAATTTTTCAACAATTATTTTTGTTTTTGTGGTCCAGTTTAATAATGCAACTCGTTGACTAGGAATATTTGTTTTTACTTTTGGAATCGAATCAATTTTAGGTGAAAAAACTGGTTCTTTAAAATACTTTATGGTGGAATCGTCTTCAGCAAAAATAATAAGCTCATCTTCATTTTGAATTTCCATATCTTTGGGGGGGTTTAGAATGATTTTTCCATTTTGAGTATGAATCCCCATTGGCGTGCTATTATTGAATCTATACAAGCTTTCCTTGAAAGTTAGACTATATGGCCAACCTTCTTCTGGCCTGTAAAAATAGAATTCGTTTCCATCAAAGCCAACCATGTCTCCATAAACTACAGAGAGGCCATTGCGACTAAGGGCTAATTGAGCAATCATTTTAGATAATACGCTGACTTCATTTAAAGCTTTTACTGAACCATTTGAAATGTTCTGCGCAAGGTTTCTATCGCGGTTTGAGTGAATTTCACAAACAATTGGAGGATGCTCGTTGCCTTTACACACAGCAATAATTGACATAACTGATTTTAATACTAAAGCATCTGCAAGATTTTTTTCTTTTTCAGTTTGCCAACTTGCTGCGCTATTAATTATAATTATAGACTTGGCATTTTCGGCCATGACATTTCTTAAATTATTAATATTGGTCACTACTCCTGATCGTGTAATGATTCGAGTCGTTCTAAAATTTTGGATATTATCTCTTATGTAATTATCCATATTTTCCTTGTCATCATCCGATAGAATTACAATTGCTGCATCTGGTTCTGATTCATTTGCTTCAATAAGTTCTCGAATAACTTCTAAAATTCGGTCACCAAACCCTAAAATAAGTGTATGGTTTTTTTCAAGGACAATACTACGTCCCCTTCGAAGTTCATCCAATTTAGCTTCAAAAACACTAGTTATAAAGGCAACCATGCTAGAAAAAAGGATTAATCCTACTAAAACACCTACTATTGAGGTAAGTTTTGCTAGCCAGTTGCTATCGCCGTCTGTCTCTGCTGCTGAACCTTCCATTACAGCCACATACACCCTCCATGGTATCTCGTACAAACTACTTAGAGTTTCATCCGGGAAGAAAAAATTAGCTATTAATCGTACTAAAACCATGACAAGAAAACCTATTAAAAAGGTTAGAAGCAAAGCCATGAAAATTGAGGAACTTCCGCGCGACATATAATTGTCTATCTGATATCTAAGTTGCTGCTTTAACGGATATTGAGAGGGTTTTGGCATTCTAAAATTTATTAATCAGTTTATTAATCGTCTTGAATGTTAAAAAAAAAATAAGAAATAAGTATAATTAATTTGTTTTTTGAATGATGTTTAGCAGGCTAAATTTTATTATAATCAATTTGGCCAAAAACTACTATATAACTTAATTTCTTAAATTATAATTCATTTTCTTTCTAAGAGTAAGACAAATAAGAAGGGTATATAATTAATAATATGGGTAAAAATTTTAAGACTATCGATGAAGCCGTTATCAGATTCGCAGGCGATTCTGGTGATGGTATGCAACTTACAGGGGGACGTTTCACAGAAACTACTGCTATTGTAGGAAATGATCTAAGTACGTTACCAGATTTTCCTGCTGAAATAAGAGCTCCTGCCGGATCCTTAGCAGGAGTTAGTGCTTTCCAGTTAAAATTTTCATCGAAAGATATACATACTCCTGGCGATAAACCAGATGTCCTGGTGGCAATGAATCCAGCAGCGTTGAAAGTGCACCAGAAAGATTTAATTCCAGGTGGTACTATAATAATGAATACAGATGCATTTGTTAAAAAGAACCTTAGTTTTGCAGGATATGAATCAAATCCAGCTGAAGACGGTTCGCTTGATGATTATTTTACTGTTATACCAATTGAAATGAATAAAATGGTAAAAGCGGCTTGTGAAGATTTAGATCTTAATGGAAAATTAGTTCTTAGAACAAAAAATTTTTTTGCACTAGGAGTTTTATTTTACATGTATGATCGTCCACTTGATGCCACGGAATCTTGGTTAAAGAAAAAGTTTGCAGGAAAAGATGCGATCATTGAAGCTAACACTAGGGCTATGAACGCTGGATATAATTATGCAGACACAACTGAATTATTCACCACTAGATTCAAGGTTGAAAAGGCATCCTTGCCTCCAGGAACCTATAGAAATATTAACGGAAATTATGCGACCTCACTGGGTCTTCTGGCAGCTTCAGAAAAATCGGGCCTTGAATTATTTCTTGGAAGCTACCCAATCACTCCCGCTAGTGACATTCTTCACACCTTGTCAGCGTGGAAACATTTTGGCGTAAAAACTTTTCAGGCCGAAGATGAAATTGCCGGTGTCACTTCTGCAATTGGAGCTGCTTACACGGGTAGCCTAGCTATCACAACTACGTCTGGTCCTGGAATAGCTTTGAAGGGCGAGGCCCTAGGTCTTGCGATTATGACTGAACTGCCTTTAGTCGTTATCAATGTGCAGCGAGGAGGACCTAGCACAGGTTTACCAACGAAAACAGAGCAGTCAGATTTGAATCAGGCATTATATGGGAGGAATGGTGAAGCTCCAATGCCGGTCATAGCTGCTTCAACTCCCGGTGATTGTTTTTATGCTGCGTATGAGGCTTGTAAAATTGCAGTCAAGTATATGACACCAGTAATGCTATTAACAGATGGATACTTAGCTAATGGTTCTGAGCCGTGGAAAATACCAGATATGAAAAATCTTGATCCAATGAAAGTTAATTTTGCCAAAGAGCAGAACTCAGAAAATGAATTCTTGCCTTATTTAAGGGATGAAAAAACGCTAGCCAGGCCATGGGCATTGCCAGGAACTCCAGGATTAGAGCACAGAGTAGGTGGTATCGAAACAGCTGAAAATACCGGCCATGTCAGTTATGATCCCGAGAATCATCACAACATGTGTGTTGCAAGGCAGGAGAAGGTAAATAGAGTGCAAAATGACATTGGGAATACCAAGGTCTTTGGAGAAAGTAGTGGAGAACTTCTAATCCTAAGTTGGGGAGGTACCTTTGGTGCATGTCGCTCTGCCGCAGAAACCCTTCAAGAAAACGGGAAAAAAATTTCACATGTACATGTTAGATGGATAAGCCCTCTTCCAAAAGATTTGGGTGAAATTTTAATTCAATTTAAAAATATTTTAATTCCTGAGATAAATCTTGGGCAATTCTTAAGATTAATTAGGTCTGAATATCTTGTTGATGCTAAAGGTTTAAACTTAGTAAGAGGTAGACCCATTGGAGCAGCAACAATTGTAGAAGCCGTAAATAAAACATTAGGATAGGTTATGAGCGAATCAAGTACAACACAACTAACGAAAAAAGATTTTGTATCCGACCAGGCAGTTCGATGGTGTCCTGGGTGCGGGGATTACGCTATTCTTGCCCAAGCTCAAAAACAGATGCCCACTTTTGGTAGAAAGCGCGAGGATATAGTTTTTGTATCGGGCATAGGATGCTCTAGCAGGTTTCCATATTATATGAATACATATGGATTCCATTCTATCCATGGTAGAGCGCCTGCAGTTGCATCTGGTGTAAAGATAGCTAATCCAGATTTATCTGTCTGGATAGTTACAGGAGATGGAGATGGTTTATCAATTGGCGGTAACCATTTCATGCATGCATTAAGAAGAAATATGGATTTCAATATATTAATGTTTAATAATAGGATATATGGGTTAACGAAAGGACAATATTCTCCTACCTCAGAAGTAGGCAAGGTCACAAAAGCAACTCCACTTGGTTCTATTGACATACCTTTAAATCCTCCATCATTAGCACTAGGTGCTCAAGCTACATTTGTTGCTCGAACTATTGACCGATGGCAAAAGCATTTAGCTGATATGATGGAAAGAGCACACAGCCATGATGGTGGAACCTTTATTGAAATTTATCAAAATTGTAACATATTTAATGATGGAGCATTTGAGCCATACACGAATGCGGAAAAATTAGATAACGTTATTGAACTAAAACATGGAGAACCGATGTTGTTCGCGAGAGGTGAAAAAGGTATTATACTTGAAGGATCGAGGGCGCAAGTGGTCGATATGAAAAACTATAGTATTGAGGATATTTTAGTTCATGATGAAACCAACCTTGATCTCTCTTTAATTATTTCTAATTGGACATCTAACCCTGACTTGCCTGAGCCAATAGGTGTAATATATAGCATTGATAAGCCTACCTACAATCAAGACATGGTAGATCAAATTGAAAATGCAAAGAAAAAAAAAGGTGTCGGAAAGGTCCAAGATCTTTTAAATGCTGGAGACACCTGGAAAGTAAGCTAATAAAATGAGCACACGCATCGAAAGGGATAGTATTGGCACTATTGAAGTACCTTCAAAAAAATATTATGGTGCTCAAACACAAAGATCTTTTGAAAATTTTAAAATAGGAAGTGAAAGGTTTCCTAGAGAATTCATAAGAGCCTATGGTATTTTAAAAAAGGCTGCCGCTACAGTTAATTATAATTTTGGATATTTAGAACCAAATATTAAAGATGCCATCCATGAAGGTGCGCAAGAAGTTATTGATGGGAAATTAGATGATCATTTTCCGCTTGTTGTTTGGCAGACTGGAAGTGGTACCCAGACAAATATGAATTTCAACGAAGTAATATCCAATAGAGCTATTGAAATTCTTGGCGGAGAGATTGGTACAAAAATTCCTGTACATCCCAATGACCATGTCAACATGAGTCAGTCCACAAATGATACTTTCCCTACCGCAATAAACATTTCAGCTGTAGAAAGCATACATAACCAACTTTTACCTGCATTAAATGAGCTTAGAGATGCATTAAATGAAAAATCGATTAAATTTAATTCTATTATAAAATTAGGACGTACGCATCTTCAAGATGCTACTCCATTGAGCCTTGGTCAAGAGCTTTCAGGTTACGTTTCTGCCATTGATCATGGAATTTCTCGTATTCAATCATCATTAAAACACTGTTATGAACTTGCAATGGGAGGAACTGCTGTAGGCACAGGAATAAATTCAATAGAAGGTTTCTCAGAAAATGTTGCTGAAGAGATCTCAAAATATACCGGCCTCCCATTTGTAACAGCAGAAAATAAATTTGAAGCTTTAGGCGGGCAGGATAGTATTGTAGAATTATCTGGGACGTTAAAAGTTGTTGCAGGATCATTATTTAAAATTGCCAATGACATTAGATGGTTGGCAAGTGGGCCAAGAAGTGGTATAGGTGAAATATCTTTACCCGCAAATGAGCCAGGATCTTCGATTATGCCGGGGAAAGTTAATCCTACACAGTGTGAGGCTATAACAATGCTTTGCACTCAGGTTATAGGAAATGATGTAACTATAAGTATTGCTGGTGCTTCTGGAAATTTTGAACTTAATGTTTATAGACCCGTAATGGCTTATAATATATTACAATCATTAAAGTTACTATCTGATGGATGTAGATCTTTTACTAAAAATGCTATCCTTGGAATAAAGCCTAATCACGATAGGATCAATCACAACCTTCATAATTCGTTAATGTTAGTTACGGCCTTAAACCCATATATTGGGTATGACAAAGCCGCTAAAGCCGCAAAAAAAGCTTTTAATGACAAAATAAGCTTGAAAGAAGCTGTCGTTAAATTAGGATTTTTATCTACTAAAGAATTTGATAAGTATGTAAATCCTGAGGAGATGATTTATCCCCAAAAAAAAACTAAATAAACGATATTGGTAATCTTTGTATAAACATAAATAGCTCAACCTTTTTAATTTTAGCTATAATAAATTTTAAATAACGATCTGAACCTAGGTGATTAATTTCAAGAAATATTTTTTGTACAGCTTAGTCACAGTTTTTGTTGGTTTAATTTCAGTTTTCTTAGCTATTTTATTTTTATCAAAAAACCTCCCTTCAATTGAGCAATTAGAAAATTATGATCCCGATTTAGTAACTCGGATATATTCAGCAGATGGTAAAGTTTTGGATGAATTATTCGTCCAAAAAAGAGTATTCACAGAATTAAGTCAAATTACTGAACACATGCAGCATGCAGTAGTTGCTTCAGAAGATCGAAAGTTTTACAATCACTGGGGTCTTTCGCTAAGAAGTGTTGCTAGAGCTATTATGATAAACACTCTTTCTTTAAGCTACAGACAGGGTTTTTCAACTTTGACTCAACAACTTGCACGAAACCTATATAAATCTGTAGGGTTTGAAGATAGTATTGTTAGAAAAATTAAAGAAGTAATTACTGCCATTCAGATTGAAAAAACATATACAAAGGATGAAATTTTAGAAATGTATCTCAATACAGTTCATTTTGGTCACGGTACATATGGTGTAGAAGCTGCTTCAAAACGATTTTTTGGAAAAGAATCCAAGTTCCTATCAATAGATGAATCAGCATTATTGGTTGGTCTATTACCTGCACCTGCGAGCTACTCACCAATTCACCATCCTAGCAGAGCTTTAAGACGCCGTAATACCGTACTGCGTTTGATGCGTGATCAAAAATACATAAATAAAATGCAATATCAAGAGGCAAGATCAAAAGACTTAGAATCTGTACAAGAATCTCCTAAGAGAGGTAGTGCTCCTTACTTTACGGAATATGTTCGGAGACTTCTTGAAAAAGAAGACACAGCGCTTAATATAAATATATATCGAGATGGTTTAAAAATTTATACAACTTTAGATTCAAAGTTGCAAGAGATTGCTGAGGATGCCGTTTTAAAAACAGTAATTGATGACCAAGCAAGATTAAATAAACGTTTATTTAATAATCGAGAAGAGTTTGAAGATTTAGCATATCTTACCATTTATTCAGAGGACAGTATAAAAACGATGCTTGAAGGTGAAGGTAAATTATATAAAGATTTAAGGGCTAAATTATTAGTCCAATCTGCTTTCGTTGCACTAGATCCAAATACAGGTGGTATTCTTGCAATGGTTGGAGGAAGGCCTGATTATCATGATCAATATAATCGTGCAGTGCAAGCTAAAAGGCAGCCTGGCTCAGTTTTTAAACCATTTGTTTACACAACAGCATTAAACAATGGCTATCCTGTGACAGAACAATTATTAAATCAACCAGTTGTCTTGAATATTCAAAATATGGATGGAACTTGGGTAAAGTGGAAGCCTCAAAATTATGATGGAAGCACAGGAGGTCTTACTACCTTTCGAGAAGGTTTAAGAAAATCAATGAATCTTATTTCTGTTCGGATGGTGCAACAAGATATTGCTCCCGCAGAACAGGTAAAGCAAACGGCAAAAAGGATGGGTATAAATACGGACATAAGAGCAGTGGATGCCATTGCATTAGGAACATCAGAAGTATATCCCTTGGAAATGGTAGCTGCATACTCAGCATTATCCAATAAAGGTGTTTATTCAAAACCATTTGCTATTACAAAAATTGAGGATCGATACGGTAATGTAATAAAAGATTATTTCCCGGAAAGGAGCGAAGTATTAAGTGAGGAAACAGCATTTCTAATGACAAATATGATGCAAACAGTTATGGATAGAGGTACAGGTGGTAGTGCTCGTTGGAAATATAAATTTAATAGGCCTGCTGCGGGTAAAACTGGAACTACTCAAGGTTGGAGCGATGCATGGTTTGTAGGGTTCACACCGCAAATCGCAGCTGGATGCTGGTTTGGTGTTGATGATTTTAGAGTTCCTCTTGGTCCAGGACAAGATGGAAGTAGAGCTGCTTTACCAGCTTGGGCTAGGTTTATGAAGACTGCTCACGACACACTAAATCTTCCAATTGAGAAATTTGAGAAACCTTCTGGAATTATTGATTTTATAATTTGTAACGTAACAAAAAAAGTTCCTAGACCAGCATGTCCTGTTGAGAAAGAAATATATAAAAAAGGTACTGAACCAACACAAAATTGCAAGTTGCATAGAACTCAATAGCTCATTTTAAGAGAAATTTTCTTATTCCTTTAATTTGAATGTATCTGGTAGCATTTCTGAAGCTAAAAATAGTTTTTTAGAATCTGAGTTAAAAACACGGTAAATCGCGCTGTCTTTTTTAATTTCATCTCCAGGTTTTACAAGAAACTCAATCCCTGCTGTATAATCTAAAATATCAGATTTTTTTATTTTTCCACAACCTAATGAGACCAAAGACCAACCTATTTTTTCTGTATCCATGCAAATAATCGTACCTTTCTTACTTGATCTAATGATTTTTTCAAATTTGGGGATATTTCTTTCTTCTATTTTTTTCAGTTGTCCGCCTTGCTCAGAAATCATTTTTTGGAAATAATCGTAACCTATTCCGCTATTAATGATTTTTTCAAAAATTTGTTTGGACTCCTTTTTATTACTTGCTTTTCCAGATTGAATTAGCAAACAGGAGCATAATTCAAAGGCATTTTCTATTAAATCTTTAGGACCATCGCCTTTCATACAATTAATAGCTTCAACTACTTCACAACTCAGTCCAGCATACCTACCAAGAGGCTGGTTCATATTAGAATAAATGATATCTACATTTATGCCATATACATGACCCACTTTCTTAATATATTTTCCTAACTGAAGAGCCTTTCTTTTTGTTTTCATAAATGCTCCATTCCCTACCTTGATATCCATCACAAGGCCCATAATGCCTTCTGCAATCTTTTTGCTCATTATCGAGCTGCAAATAATGGGAATAGAAGGAACAGTGGCTGTCTTGTTTCTCAATGCATAAATTTTATTATCAGCTGGGCAAATATTTTTTGATTGGGAAATAATAGCACAACCGATATTTTCTACCCAGCTTTTAAATTTTTTAAGAGATGGTGTAACATTGATTTCTGGAATTGACTCAAGCTTATCTATTGTTCCACCAGTGTACTCAAGACCTCTACCCGCTATCATTGGTATTTTAATTCCTGCCGCAGCCATAAATGGAGCTAAAATCATAGAAGTTTTATCTCCAATACCTCCAGTAGAATGTTTATCGGCAACATAAAACTCAGATTTTTGAAAATTTAAAACTTGACCAGAATTAATCATAATATCAACAAGAACTATTAATTCTTTTTCTGTCAATCCGTTGAAATATATAGCCATCAATAATGCAGACATTTGAGCGTCTGATATATGACTTGCTAAAAATTCTGTAATAAACCTAGTTAGATCATCTGGATTGAGTTCTTCACCATTTCTTTTTTTTGCTATGATATCAGCTGGAATCATTTAGTTTTTTATTTTTTAAAAATGTAAAAAGTGGAATCGGGGCTCTCTCTTTTATTGAATGTAAATTCAAATATAATGCAATAATTAATAAAACCCCGTTTGGTGCCCACATCCCAATCTCAGGATTTACATAGTTTCTATCTGCAAGTTCTTCGCCAGTAATTAGCAGAATATAATACAACAAAAAAAATCCAAAGCTAAATGCTGTACTTATAGCAAAGCCACCTCTTTTTGCCATAACTCCTAATGGGGCACCTAATAGGACAAATAAAATACATGCAAAAGGAATTGAGAATTTTTTATGGGCCTCTACTTTGTATTTATTTTTACCTTTTTTATAACTGTTGATAAGGTTAAAGTCATTTCTCAACTGCCTTTCTAGACTTCGGAGTTGTCGATGTTTATTATTTTTTTTACCTATTGTATCTAAGGAATCTTTTAAAACTGAAATTTTGATTAAACCAGATTCAAGATCTTTAGGCAAGACACTATCACCGACAATTCTATGAAATGCCCCTTTTATTCTTTTATTTGCAATTTCAAGTTTATTATCATATTTTTGAATTTTTTTAACAATCATTGGTATAGTCATCTCTCTATCACTTCTATTCGAAGAATCTCTACGGTTAAGCAGAATATCATTCGCAGGAATTAAAATTCTATGTGTATCAAATAAAATTCTTCTATAACTCATAAAGTCCTTATTTTCTATCTCATGTATCTCACCATGGTTTAATGTTAATAAAAAAGCATCTGATAGCGTAGAAAGATTCCCAGTTTTTGCATAAATACTAGTTTGAGATTTTGCCTTTCCTTTAGAAAAAATTCTAACATTTATCATAGTGGAATCATTTTTATCACTAATAATCATGTTATAGTTTGGAATATTATCGAGAAATACCCCAGGTTCAATATTAATATCAGGTCTTTTTTTATAGATATCTCCTGATAGCAAACGGGCTCTAAAATTCATTTCAGGTAGAAAATAATTATTAAACCCAATTAACAGTACAGCGATACAAGTTCCAAAAATAAGTGGAGCTTTGATTATGGAATTGAAACTAATTCCTGAGGATCTTAAAGCATTTACTTCATTATCTTCAGAAAGTCTACCAAATGTTGTTAAGGTTGCTAACAACATTGCCATAGGTATTGAAAGAGCTACTATCCATGCTAGGTTTAAAAACAAATATTCTAAAATAATCAAAACATCTAACCCTTTACCCAAAAAACGATCAATTGCTCTTAATAAAAAATTAATAAATAAAATGAACGTGATCATTAATAATGAAATCAAGAAAGGATATGACATTTCTTTTAAAAGATATCTTGTTATTATGCGCATAGAATAATTTTACTTTATAAAATTTATTAGTTTTTAAAAAAAAGATTAATTAAAAACTCTTCGAATAAAAGCATAATTATTTTAAATTTTATCAAGTTAAAAAAAAAAGAAATATAACGATTATGGTGGGTGTAGCTCAGCTGGTTAGAGCACCTGGTTGTGGCCCAGGAGGCCGTGGGTTCAAGTCCCATCACTCACCCAGAAAACTTCGGGGTATAGCGTAGTCCGGTTAACGCGCCTGCTTTGGGAGCAGGAGATCGGGAGTTCAAATCTCTCTACCCCGAC
>MDTD01101440.1_pt1 | contig 12643 bp, 12 predicted proteins | sample 811221 | NCBI WGS metagenome assembly MDTD01 (sample SAMN05326646, study PRJNA326480) | marine metagenome | isolation source: seawater | place: Pacific Ocean: South West | collected 2011 | reverse complement strand
TTGAGCGAAGAGCGGGGCCAGGACACGGAGATGGGTAACCTTTTGGGCTCCAGTTCTCGATTGGGCCTGGCCGCGGTAGCGTTTGAAATCTGGCAGGAACAACCTCTGTTTGGCAACGGGAGCCAGAGCTACCGTTATCTTTCGGTCCAGCATTGGGATACTGATATTCCGAGCTGGGTAAACGATCCTGAGCTGGCTCATAGCGAATACCTTCAGGTTCTTTGTGATTACGGGATTGTTGGGTTGATCGGCATCGTCGGATTCCTCCTTGTTGTTTTTGGGGGAGCCTTGGTCAGCATCTCCCGGGAGCGCGCCTCGCTTTCTCGATTCGAGCGGGGGTTGCAGGCAGGATGCATGGCGGCCTTGGGAGGCGGGATGCTCCACGCAGCCTTTGATTTCCAGACACACCTCTTGCCTGTCTTGATGACGGCTGCGCTCGTGATAGGACTGCTTATGCCCGCGCCTGCCTTCAGGCGTGCAATATCGGCCCGGCTTATTCATGGTTCTCTTCTGGTCGTCATCCTCTGCTTGGGACTCGCTGCTACAGGCAAGGAGAGCCTGCAGGTCATAAAATGGCTGCGATGGGAAAAACAAAGGGCGGCAAAATACGAAGTCGGCCTTGCTGAAATGCCACACCTGCGCCAGCTCGTGGAAGGCAGTCCTCATTATTCCATTGCCGAGCTCTATGGGCGCTTGCAGTTGAGTGTTTATACCCGCACGGCAGAGGATAATCGCTCTGAGCTTGGAGTGTGTTTACAGGAGGCCCGGTGGGCACTGGAGATAGCACTTCGACGTAATCCTCAGGATGCGCGGGCCCTTGTTGAACTGGGCTTGGTCCTGGATTTGCTCGGCGACTTTGACGAAGCAGCGGATGTCCACCGGGAAGCGATTCGGATCGCCCGGCGAAGAGAGCGCAAGTTTGGAGCATTTGCGGGTCTCTCGCATCACCTAGCGCTTCGCGGAAAGAAGCTATGGTACGGTCGGAGACCGGAGGAGGCCCTCGGGTGTTTCCTGCTTTCGAGGGAATACCTCGAGCTTTCAATACGCCGGGGCTATCGTTTCAGTCAGCCACAGGAGTTTCGGGAGAGAAGGGCGATCCTGAAATTTTACATAAAATCATTGCAGGATGGGAAAATCCGGCCTGACCTCCCGGAGGATATTCTCAATCGGTTTCCAAGGCCGGATGACGTCAATCAAGAGTGATGGCTCAGGGACGCAAAGAAGCTCTTTCCGTGCAGGCATTGCAGTTTGTCGATGCCGGGCTCGTGTATCTGGCATTTGTGATCAGTGCCTCTGTCCGGGAGGGCCTTCTCAGGATTCTGACAAAATGGGGCCTGCGGCCGGGAGGTGGTGATCCGGTTGAACTGGGCCTTGCGGATCTCATCCCCCTGCTGGTTGTTATTGTGCCCCTCACTCCGATTGCACTTGGGGCCTTTGGTTTTTACCGGCACCCGCTGCGAAAACGGGTCAGGGACTCATTGTCCCAGATGTTCAAATCCCTGATTATCGTCGGGGTCGTTGTGGGAGCTTTGGTGGTTTTCCTGAAGTTAGGAGACACTCCTAGACTGACGCTGGGCGTGGCCGTGCCCATAGCTGTCATACTGGTTCTTCTACGTGAGGGCCTTGTCCGGAGCTTCGTATTGCATTCAGTTCGGGCAGAAGATGCCAAGGAGGCGGTGATATATGTTGGATCGGAAGGGTCCATTTCAGAGTTTGAGGCCAGCCTCTCGGCGGATGTTCTCGCCGAATACAAGGTGGTGGCTCATTATCACCCTTCCGAGGATAACCCCGACAATTTCAGTAGCCTTCTCAAGCGTGAATCAGTTGCGAGGGTAATCTTCGCTCCCAAGCAGACCGAGTTTGGTGAGCTGGCGGAGTTGATTGAGATCTGTGAGCTGCAGGGCGTTGAGGCCTGGATCTCAGCAGGCTTTCTACAGGCCCAGGTTGCGCGACCAGATTTTGATAGCATGGGAACCAACCCGATGCTGGTTCTCCGCTCTACCCCTGAATTATCATGGGCCTTATGGGCCAAGGCGATGGTGGATGTCCTGTTGTCTGCTGTTGCGCTCGTAGTTTCCTTCGTCCTGATCTGGTGGTGGGTCGCCCTCCTTATCAAGATAAGCAGCCCCAGAGGCCCGGTGTTTTTTCGCCAGAAACGCGCGGGACGGCATGGCAAACCCTTCAATATGTGGAAATTTCGGACGATGCATCCTGACGCGGAGTCTCAGCTTGACGAGGTCAAGGAGGCCCAGGGCAACGAGATGTCAGGCCCAGTTTTCAAGCTCGAGGATGATCCGAGAGTCTTCAAATTCGGAAGCTTTCTCCGTCGTAGCAGCATCGATGAGTTGCCCCAGATCCTCAATGTGTTGCGCGGAGACATGAGCCTAGTAGGGCCACGGCCGCTGCCGACCTATGAAGTCGAGCAGTTTGCAAAGTCGGAACACCGGCGCCGCTTGAGCGTGAAACCGGGAATTACCTGTCTCTGGCAGATCGAAGGTCGGAACAAGATTACCAGCTTTGAGGAGTGGGTCAGGCTGGATCTTGAGTACATCGATAACTGGTCTCTGGGTCTAGACCTCAGGATCCTCCTGCGGACCATCCCGGTTGTGCTCATGAGGCGGGGGAGCAGGTAAAGTGGCAGGTCGAGGGGATTGCTGGGCAGACTGTAAGCCTCAGTCGATTCTACTCGCCCTGTGGGCTTGAAACGAATAACCAACTTGGGCGCAGCAACTTCATGAAACTTCTCACCGGGAACGCCCACCCTTCTCTTGCTCAGGGAATTGCAGACCAGATAGGAACTCCTCTGGCCAATGCGGAGGTTAGTAGTTTTCCTGATGGAGAAACGTATGTCAGGATCGACGAGAACGTGCGGCGGCAGGATGTCTTCCTGATCCAGCCCACCTGTCCTCCAACAAACCAGAATCTCATGGAGCTGCTGATCATGGTTGATGCAGTGCGCCGTGCGAGTGCTGAGCGGATCACCGCCGTGATCCCTTTTTTCGGCTATGCGAGACAGGATCGTAAGGACAAGCCTCGGGCCCCGATCACGGCGAAGCTGGTGGCTAATCTGATCGAAGCTGCGGGGGTGGACAGAGTGCTCACCATGGATCTGCATGCCGCTCAGGTGCAGGGGTTCTTTGATATCCCGGTTGATCATCTCTATGCCAAGCCCGTCCTTCTCAAGCATCTTCTCGAGCAGCGGCAGGATTCCGGGCGCGAACTCACGGTGGTGTCGCCGGATGTAGGTGGGGTCAAGATTGCGAGAAGCTATGCTGACGCCCTGGGGGCGGAGCTCGCCATCGTTGCGAAGCAGAGGATTTCAGCTACCGTGGTAGAACCTATGAAGCTCATCGGGGAGGTAGAGGGACGTGATGCTTTTATCGTTGATGATATGACTGAGACTGCGGGCACTCTTTGCGCTGCCGCTGAGACTCTCAGGAGTAACGGCTCAGGTCGCATTTTCGCGGGTGTATCCCATGCGGTTCTGGGGGATCTTGGGTGCAAACGCATCATGGATTCTGCAATAGATGAGATAATTACCACAAATTCGACACCACCTCCCCCTGAGGCCTGTCGTTCCAAGGTGACCACACTGGATGTGGCCGCACTACTGGGAGAGGCCATACAGAGGATCCACAATGGAAAATCGGTTAGTTCTCTCTTTGACATCGACAGTGGATCCGTGTAGCTAACCGCCCCCTGCGGATCGTAGCAAGCGGCCGTGGAAGCAACCAACCTCACAGACTGATGTCCAAGACGCACTCACTCAAAGCGGAAGATCGCCAGCGCACAGGTAGTGGCGTGCTCAAGCGCATGCGCCGGGAAGGATTCATCCCCTCCGTGATATATGGAGGTGGCGCCGAAAACCGGAACGTCAAGGTAAGTGCAAAGGGGTTTCGTGAGATGCTGGCTGCGAGTGCTTCCACTAATGTGCTGGTTGACCTCGAATTGGATGGGGGCACCAGTCAGCTGGCGTTTTTGAAAGATCTTCAGCACGACCCGCTCAGCGGGAATGTTCTCCATGCGGATTTCATTGCCGTTGATGACAAGACTGAGATCACGGCACAGATTCCGGTCTCTCTCATCGGGGAAGCTGTTGGAGTGAAGCTTGGCGGGCAACTGGAGCAGATGATCTACACTCTTGAGATAAAGTGTCTGCCCAAGGACCTTCCTGAGGTAATTGAGGGCGATGCAAGTGTGCTGAACGTCGGAGAGGTTCTGAACGTCGGAGGCATGAGCTGGCCGGAAGGAGTCTCGCCAACTCTCAGTGAAGATGTGGTTGTAGCTCTGGTAGCGAAAACCCGGGTAGCGCTCAGCGAGGAAGCGACGGGAGAGGAAGCAGGCGAGGGCGTTGCTGGTGAGGCGGGGGAGAATTCTGGAGCGGAAAATTCTGGAGACTGATTTTAATGACCTGCCCGGAGGGCACTCGGTACTCGATCCGCACCCGGGGTATCCTCTGGGGTTTCCATGCTGAGGAAGAGGGGATACCGCAGGAAAATTTGTTGAGGTACTTTTCTCACAGGCAATCATCTAGGATCATAAGTGCCTGAAATTCCGCAATTGCTGGTAGGTTTGGGAAATCCCGGGAAGGACTACGCCGGGACAAGGCATAACGTTGGCTTTGAGATCCTTGAGAGAGTAGCGACTGCGATGGGTCTGGAGTTCCGTCCCGAGAGGAAATGGAAGGCCGAAATCTGCCGTGCTCCAGACGGTCTCCTTTTTCTCAAGCCCCAGACCTATATGAATCTGAGCGGCCGGGCTGTTGCAGCGGTGGCGCATTTTTACAAGATTGTCCCCGAAAGGATTCTCGTGGTCTATGATGACGTGGCCCTGCCCCTTGGGCAGCATCGCTTTCGAATGAACGGAGGATCTGGAGGGCATAACGGGATTGAGAGCCTTCTCTCTGATCTGGGTTCCCGGTCATTTCCCCGTCTCAAGGTAGGGATTGGTGGGGCGCCCGGCTCGAGGCTCTCCGGACATGTGCTCGGCCGTTTTCGACCAGAGGAGAAGGAGGTAGTGGAAAAGGCGCTTGCCACCGCTGTCGATGCTGTGCAGTTTGCCCTCGCCGCAGGGATCAGCAAGGCTGCCAATCGCTTTAATACGCGCCCCAAGGCAAAAAAAATAAAACCCGAACAAGAATCGAAACCCAAGAAAACAGACGATGGACAGGAAATACGAAGGCCTGATTGTTCTGAACACGAAAGGGAAGGAAGATAGTGTCGATGAGCTCGTCGGAGCTGTCGCGAAGGAGATGGAGGCAGAGGGGGCCAAGCTTGAGGAAATCAAGCAGATGGGCCGCCGAAATTTTGCCTACAATGCCCGTCACCTTGATGGCGGACACTATGTGAACTACATCTTCGAGGCGGATACCCAGCAGGTGCAGAAAATCCAGGGGAAGTTGAAGCTTAACGCCCTGGTTCATCTTCAGCATTACCAGAGGGTCGGCTAGCGGGGATAGCCCGGGAACGGAGTCCCGTAACCTGAGAAGGATTGCGAGGGGGGAACGGTGCGCGTGAGCGCGCCGTTTTTGATATTTTCGACCTGATCTGGAGCTTGTCCTTCGCGACAGAATCAAATTTTCCTTGGTGGCGGCCTATCCCCAGCTAACGTCCCGGCTATGGCTAATTTGAATAAGGTGATGCTCATCGGGAATCTTACCCGGGATCCCGAATTGCGCTATACGCCAAAGGGAACCGCCGTTGCAGAACTGGGTTTAGCGGTTAATCGGGTTCGAAACAATGACCAGGGAGAGCGGATAGAAGAGACAACTTTCATCGATGTTACCCTGTGGGCGAGGCAGGCTGAGCTCGCCCAGCAATATCTTGGTAAGGGTCGGCCCGTGTATATTGAAGGTCGTCTTCAGATGGACACCTGGGATGATAAGAATACTGGACAGAAACGAAGTAAGCTCAAGGTCGTGGGAGAGAACATGCAGTTCCTGTCCGATGGCCGGGGCGGGGGTCAGACTCGCAATGAAGGATCCTCTCAGGAGCCGCAATCTGCGCCCCCCGCCTCCCGGCCACAGGGGGGATCCCCCGCAGCGGATGATTTCGACGATGAGGGGACTGTAATCCCCTTCTAGCCTCGAGATACTCTTGAGGATCGGTCTTCTTTTAACCGAAGCTGACCGCATGCGGCATCAATGTCATGCCCCTTTTCGAGGCGCAGGGTCGCGGAAATCCCGTGTTCGGCGAGGGTGTCCCGGAAGGCACGACATGCCTTCTCGCTGGGACGCTTCCACGGCAGACCTTCAACCGTGTTGTAGGGGATAAGATTCACTTTGGCGCGAAGGGACTCCGCTCTTCTTGCGAGCAGGTGCGCCTGCGTGAGATCCGCATTGATGCCGTCGATCAGAATATACTCGAGGGTAATCTTCTGGGTTTTGCGCCTCGTCCAGTATTTCAGAGCCTCGAAGAGCGTGGAAAGCGGCCACTTCTGGTTGACTGGCATGATCTGACTGCGCACCTCGTCGCTCGCACCGTGGAGGGAAATCGCGAGGCGGATCTGCTGGGGGTGATCTGCCAGTTTTCGAATCTGAGGCACCAGTCCGGAGGTTGAGACGGTGAGGTGCCTGGCCCCGATACCGAGTCCCCAGGGGGCAGTCATAAGTTCGATTGCCCGGAGGAGTTGTGTCAGATTGGCAAGTGGTTCCCCCATGCCCATAAAAACGATATTGTTCACCTTTTCCCTGGTCAGTTCCTCGGCGAGGAGCACCTGCCCTGCAATCTCATCGGCAGAAAGATTTCGAGTGAAGCCATCGAGGCCTGATGCACAAAATTTGCATCCGAATGCGCACCCTACTTGCGAGGACACACAGAGCGTACGTCGATCCGAGCGTTCTCCATACAACGCTGGAGAGGCTGGGATGAGGACGCTTTCGACGTAACGGTCGTCATGCAGGCGGAAGAGGAACTTACGGGTGCTGTCCGAGGATCCCTGCGCGTGGGCCGGACTGAGCGGCTGCAGGGTGAAACTCGCCTTTAGGTGGTCCCTCAACCTGGCGGGAAGATTGCTCATCTCGTCGATCGAGTTTGTTCGCTTCCTCCAGAGCCAGTCCAGAATCTGCTTGCCCCGGTAAGTGGGTTCTCCCAGTTCACTCAGAACCGCGGAAAGTTCTGCCGGGTTCTGGTTGAAAAGGGAGGGCTTCACCACGGTAGTATATGAAGTTGAGGCCGGGAGATCAAATTTCTGATTCGGAAAGGTCAAAGGGTCTTGCCTGTGCCATTGACAAGGGATTTCAGGGCCTCCACGATTCCTTTTTGAATTTCCCCCCCCGCATCCTTCCTATCGGATGCCTCGCAGCAGGCGTGGCGCTTGTCTGCTCGTGCTCTGGTATCGGCGGCCCTGATACGGATGGTGGAGCGGACGCCGTGAAGTCTCGGAAAAGGGACAAGCAGGTGATTGCACTGGGAGAGGCCGAAGGGTTCAAGGCGCTTCAGGAGCGCTTCGCTTTTGACGCGCGGTCCCTCAAGAAGGACAAAAAGGGCAATTTTACCGGCCCGGTCCGAAGTCAATACGATCAGAAGCGGAATGTTTCCTTCGGTGGAGGAGTGGGGAAGGCTGTCTACAGGGTGGATGATTACCGGTCTCCCGGGCAGCGGGTGTCGCGCAAGCTGACTGCGGAGAGTTACCAGGAGGGAAATCTTCGAAGTCGTTTCCAGCAGAAGCCTGGAGTTCAAATTACGAGCCCGGCTCATCTTGCGAGCAAGTCACGATTCCAGGGTCAGAGAATGAAAACCGGAAGCTTGCCTGCGGCGGGGGCCCGGGAGGGAGCGGCCGCTCCGTTGGACAAGCCGGCCAACCGTCACACCGAGTTTAGAAGAGAGGTATTTCCCGAGCCGCTGATTATCAGTGATGACGAATACAATCGTCGATCGGTCGAGCAGATGCGGAATCTTCTGGGACGTGATGAGTAAGTTCATTGAGGGCAGGCAGAGGCCGTGCGATCGCCAGTATTGCTCTAAGGCGGATGGCTCTGCTGTTCTGGTTCCGGTTTGCAAGCGGGGATCAATCTTCAATGATGAACCCTGATGGCTGGAGACTCTTTTCCTTCCGGGCGTAGCGTTGTACGAGAACGTCTCTGGGCGATAATCTTTGAAGCAGAAACAAAGATGGGGAAGGCCTTTGATGTTTTGCTGCTCTGGGCGATTGGCCTGAGCGTTGTGGCAGTGATGTTAGACAGCATTGATTCAGTCGCTGCTCGCTGGGGAGGCGCCCTCAAAGCTGCGGAGTGGGCGTTTACCTTGTTATTCATGGCGGAGTATTTTGTTAGAATCTGGGTAGTACGTCGTCCTGCCCGCTACATCTTCAGCTTTTTCGGCATCATTGACTTCCTGTCATGGATTCCGACCTTTCTCGGGATATTCCTCGCAGGCAGTCAGTCCCTGCTGGTGATCCGTATTCTCCGCCTGCTGAGAATGTTCCGGGTCCTTAAGATGGTTGGGCATATGCGAGGGGCCAGCATTATCATGCGAGGCCTTCTTGCGAGCCGGGCTAAAATCACAGTCTTCTTTTTTGCGATGGTGGTTCTCGCCACGCTCATGGGAACGATCGCCTATCTCCTTGAGTCGGGTCAGCCCCAGAGCAAGTTCACTAATATCCCGGTCAGTATTTACTGGGCGATCGTGACCGTTACGACCTTGGGCTACGGAGACCTTGCTCCACTGACCGTGGAGGGAAAGTTTCTATCCGCGCTTTGTGTGCTGATTGGATATTCCATAATGGCTGTCCCTACGGGAATTGTGATCGGGGAAACGGTTAATGCAGCGATGAACAGGCAGGATGAGTCCACGGATGCCTGCCCCTCATGTGGTGTTCAAGGGCATTTGCTTGACGCCCGCTATTGTCGTCGGTGCGGTGAACGTCTTAATCCTCAGGAGAGAGATCAGGCATCTCCCCATTCTCGCACAGAGGGTGCTGGGGAGCCTGAGACTTGAGCTGCCGCCAAAGGTCTCTGGCTCTGTCTTCATGCCCTTTGCGTCGTGCCAATGCTATCCTCAGGGCGAGGACTTCAGGATCCTCCAGACGGTCGGGCGGGAGCTCAAAAAGAAGGCTAGTTGCCTCGGAGAGATCATCCAGAGCGAGAGCCCCCTCAATAGCGGCAAGATTCGGAGCGATCCCCTGAGATTCAGGCTCCTCGTCAAAGATCGCCGACCTGGCCCTCTCAGGGAGACCGTAGGGTGGGTTTTCGACCTGCTCGAGGTAGACGCATTCATCTCCTGATTTCCTACGAATATACCAATTCATAGAGACGACCAGAATCACCCCGAGGATGAACAGGGAGCTATCAAGAATCAGTGGGGTCCAAAGCAGCCCTGCTAATTTCCTGAAGACCTCACCTGCGAATCCCGGAAGGAACATGCCCAGCCAAACAAGTAAAAGAAATAGAGCAACCACGAGAATCAGCCCCAGACCGATGAGAAGAGCCCGTTTCTGCTCTGGTGTGAACGAGGCTTTTTGAGGAGAGGCCACGTCAGAAGGTGTAGCAAGAGAAGCGGTCACTGCAAGGGGCCGTTTTCGTGAGTGAGAGGGGCAGAAGTTCCGCGATCTGTATGCAGTTTCAGGCGATTTACACTGCTTGATGCCGGAGATTGCCCTCTTCGCATATCCTGACGTGGCAAGCCGAGGCTTGCGGAGGAGGGGTGCCCCCGTTAGAGCACGGCGTGCGTTTGTTCGATACCATGACGCGCCAGATGCGCGTGCTGGAGCCTGCCGATGGCAAGGTCTTCGGCTTTTACTGTTGTGGGCCCACGGTATACGGGCCGGCACATATCGGCAATTTCAGGACATTCGTTCTGAATGACGTTCTCCGGCGGGTCATGGAGGTCAGCGGGACGAGGACGAAGCACGTTCGCAACATCACTGATGTCGATGATAAGACAATACGTGATTCACAGGCTTGTGGAATGCCTCTTGCGGAATTTACGGGGAAATGGACGAGGCGTTTTCATGAGGATTGTGAGGCCCTTAATTGTCTTGAGCCTCATATCGAGCCGAGCGCTGTTGAGCATATTCCTGAGCAGATCGTCATGATTGAGTCGCTGCTGGAACGTGGGCACGCATACACTTCAGAGGACGGCTCAGTCTACTTCCGGATCGCATCCTTTGAGGACTACGGCAAACTGGCCCGTCTGGATCAGCAGGATCTTGAACTGGGAAAGACGCAGGGTCAGCGAGCAAATACGGATGAATATGAAAAGGACAGCGTTTCCGATTTTGTACTCTGGAAAGGGCGCCGTCCTGAAGATGGCGAAAACTACTGGGACAGTCCCTGGGGAGAAGGCCGGCCAGGCTGGCACCTGGAGTGCTCCGCAATGAGTTATAAATACCTTGGCGATAGCTTTGATCTCCACAGTGGGGGAGAGGATCTCAAGTTTCCTCACCACGAGAATGAGATTGCCCAGTCAAGGTGCGCGTGCGGCGGAGAGTTTGCACGGGCGTGGTTCCATCCGCGATTTCTCATGGTCGATGGCGAAAAGATGTCCAAGTCCTTGAACAATCTCCATACCTTGGAAGACTTGGAGAGTGATCCAGGAGCAACACCGATGGAAGTACGCTATACGCTGATAGGAGCTCATTATCGGAAGCAGCTCAACTTTACCTTCGACGGGCTCCACGCGGCGAGAGAAGCATTATCAAAATTAACTCGGGCGGGGGCGCTTCTTGCCCGGGCCGCGGGAAAGGAAGGGCAGGATGCCCCTGCCTACCGGGACCTCTGTGGGTTGGATGACCTTGGGGTGTTTAACCCTGCGTTAGCGGCCCTGAAGAATGACCTGAATACCGCCGAGGGTCTGGGGCAGCTCTTCAGGGGCCTTCGGACCGCAGCCACTGAGGGCGACCCGGTGATGAACTGGAATGGGTTTCATGGTATTCTAGCAGCCTTGGGACTGCATTTACCTGACCCGGAAGTCCCCGATGCGCCACCCGAAGTCATCGCCGCTGCCGAAAAGCGTCAGATCGCCCGTGAGAGCCAAGACTGGGAAGGAGCGGATTTCCTTCGCGAGGAGATCAAAAATCAGGGTTGGACCGTCAAGGACGGGCAGGATGGATACGAATTGAAACCATTATAGAAAATCGTCATGAACCTCTACCAGCGACCAAGGCGAAATCGGAAGTCCCCGGGAATTCGGGCAATGGTGAGAGAGACCGTTCTCACACCGGCAGACTTGATTTATCCTCTCTTCATTCATGATAAGGGAGACGATCAAGATATTGTCTCCATGCCTGGGTGCGTGCGGTGGTCGCTTGATAGTCTGGTCAAGGAGGCAGGGGAGGCTCATGCGCTGGGGATCCCTGCCGTCATACTTTTTCCTGCAATTGACAGTGGGCTCAAAAGCCCAGCGGCTGAAGAATCGGTGAATCCTGAGGGCCTTGTTCCAAGGGCCGTCCGTGCACTCAAGGCTGCTCATCCGACTCTGGTAGTTATTACGGATGTGGCCCTGGATCCCTATAATTCTGACGGTCAGGATGGGTTGCTAAGTCGGGGAGAAAACGGAGTAATTGAGATCCTGAATGATGAGACAGTTGAGGTTCTGTGCCGTCAGGCTCTGTGCCATGCAGATGCAGGGGCAGATATTGTGGGTCCCAGTGACATGATGGACGGACGAGTCGGAGCAATCCGGGCAGCGCTGGATGGTGCGAATTACGAGCAGGTCTCCATATTGAGCTATACCGCTAAATATGCGTCTTCGTATTATGGGCCATTCCGTGGGGCCCTTGATTCTGCTCCGAAGGAAGGAGATAAGAAGAGCTATCAGATGGATCCTGCCAACGTCAGAGAATCAGTTCGGGAGCTTCTTCTCGATGAGGAAGAGGGAGCAGACATGATCATGGTCAAGCCCGCCGGCCCTTATCTCGATATTATTGCCACCTTGCGGGGTGAGACGACTCTTCCCCTCGCCGGTTACCAGGTAAGCGGTGAGTATCTGATGATCAAGTCTGCCAGTGCCGCAGGATGGCTTGATGAGAAAGAGGTTGTCCTTGAGAGCCTGACGGGGATCAGGCGAGCTGGAGCAGATCTTATTCTGACCTACTTTGCGAAGGAGGCGGCTAGGGCGCTTGCCTGAGGAGATATCCTCCCACTGCCGGTGCAGGCTGGTCAGTTTTTGATAGCTCTGACCTGAAACACACGGGTCTGGCCCTGTGTTTGAAAATCAAACCAGACAGCAGCGCCGTTTCCAGATGCAGCAAAAACCGGTGATTCACTCCCGTTGGCAAGAATCTCATTGAGCTGGTAGATTTCCTGAGGATGAGTATTCCAGGCGAGACGTATCTGCAGGTCGCTGCCGCTGGTTCTCATCACGTGGAGGGCTGGGGCCTCCACGGCATGATCTGTAGATTGAGATCCGAAAATTTCCTGGATACGATATCCCGTGACCCGGGCATCAATGAGTAAGTCAATTCTGATCGATTGACCCGTGCCGGGGACTTCAGTCAGACGGTTCCAGACGTTACTACCCGTGGTCGATTCGATCAGATAGTAGTGATTTTCTTTTGAACTCCATGACAGGGCCTTGAATCCTTCCCCTGCCCCGGAAGGGCTGACGGTAAGCTCAGGTGCCTCGGGTGGATCGTCGTCGCGGGCTCCGTAATCTATCCCGGATTGTGAATTAGTCGTCCACTGGTAGAGCGTCTGGCCATCTTT
>MDTD01074097.1_pt1 | contig 12644 bp, 11 predicted proteins | sample 811221 | NCBI WGS metagenome assembly MDTD01 (sample SAMN05326646, study PRJNA326480) | marine metagenome | isolation source: seawater | place: Pacific Ocean: South West | collected 2011 | reverse complement strand
TTTATAGTTATTTTTGTATAATAGTAGATTCTAAGCATAAAGTTGTATGAAAAACACCTTTTTATCAGAAATGAATTCAAGAGGTTTCCTTAATCAGTGTACTGATTTGGAGGGATTAGAAAAAATTTCAAACCAAAAGAGCATTAGGGCTTACATTGGATTTGATACTACCGCTCCAAGTCTTCATGTCGGTAGTTTAATGCAAATAATGATTTTAAGACTTCTTCAAAAATATGGTCATCAACCGATTGTTTTACTAGGTGGTGGAACAACATTAATAGGAGACCCATCTGGCAAGGACTCGACTAGAAAAATTTTGAAAGAAAAAGAAATTCAAAAAAATATAAAAAGTATTAAAAAAATTTTTGAAAAATTACTTCATTCAAAAAATAAAAAAACTAAACCGATTTTTGTTAATAATTATGATTGGTTAGGTAAACTCAAATACATTGATTTTCTTAGAGATGTAGGAAAACATTTTACAATAAATAAAATGCTTACGTTTGATAGTGTTAAACTTAGGTTGGATAGAGAACAGTCTTTAAGTTACATGGAGTTTAATTATATGATTTTACAAGCTTTCGATTTCTTCCAACTCTTCAAAAAATATGATTGTATATTGCAATTAGGTGGTTCTGATCAGTGGGGAAACATTGTTAACGGGGTAGAACTTGTTAGAAGAATATTGCAAAAAAATGCTTTTGGTTTAACAACGCCACTTATTACTTTATCATCAGGTGCAAAAATGGGCAAAACAGAGAAAGGTGCTGTTTGGTTAGATAAAAAAATGTTTTCGCCTTATGAATATTGGCAATTCTGGAGAAATACGTCTGATGAAGATGTAAAGAAGTTCTTAAAATATTTTACGGAAGATGATATTGAAAATTTGACAACACAAATTGAAAAAGAAAAAAATATCAATAATTTGAAGATATTATTAGCAAATAAAGCAACTACAATTTTACATGGGTCTAAAGCTGCAATTGAGAGTGCAGAAACTGCGAAAGAAACTTTTGTAAAAGGAGGATTAGGTAAAAATATTCCTGAAAAGAAAGTTGAAAAAAAAATTATTTCAAAAGGTATAAATATTATAGAACTAATTTTCCAAAATGGCTTGGTTCAATCAAAAAGTGAAGCTAGACGAATTTTAAAAAATAATGGTGTTAAGGTAAATGATATTTTAATGAATGATGAAAAAAAAATCATTGATTTAGAAGATGTTCAAGAAAATAATTATATCAAATTGTCTATTGGAAAAAAAAATCATCTAAAAGTTAAAGTTAATTAGGATCCTTTTTTTTTGAGTTTTCCAAAGCTCTTGTAATAAATCGAGGAGTTAAAGTTTTAACAGGATTTACAGTTGTTTTAAGATTGTTAGGTAACCCTTTCACTTTAAAACTTATTCCAAATACTCCTTCACCCATCTTCTTGCCAATTAAAATATCTCCAACTAATGGTATTTTTGCAATTAAACTATTTAAAGTTTTTGCCGGGACAAGTGTACCTCTTATACTTACCAAGCCACTTTTTTTTTCGACATAACCGTCAATCAATATAGAAATAGACGGACCAATCATAAAAATCTCATCAATTTTCATTAATGTTAAGTTTGTATTGTATTTAGCCGATAAAGTATCAAAGCTAATCCCTTCGCCTTTTAGTGTATCTTTCAGACCTTTTAAATCAGCAAGTGACAATATTTTTGCTAAAGCAGGTGCATTGTTTAATTTAAAATTATTTATTATCAAATTGTTTGATGAGTCATTCTTACCAAAAGTAGACGTAAAGTTTAAATCACCACCTTCCAAGCCTTGAAAAAACTTAAAATCAGTAAGCAAAGGAGTGGCAATGTCCGAGTAAACTTCTAATACTTTATTACTAGTATTTTTAACTTCTTTTAAAGAAATATCTAAATGCTGGTTTTTACCAAAATCACTTTTTGCTAAAATTTTTTTAAATGAACCTTTTTCAATTTTTCCAACCAAACGAAATTTATTTATAGGAAAATTTGCCCCTTTTAAAATTTTATTAAAATCTATCTCAATATTTTTCTTTATTTGACTAAGAAATTTACTTTTATTACTACCCTTGTTAATTTCTTTTAAAAGATTTTTTGCATCGAATACTTGGCCTTTTATAAATATATTTTTTTTATTTTGGATTATAAAATCATTGTTAATTTGGCCATCCATATAAGTATTAACAGAAATTTCGTTAAAGTTAATCAAATTAAATTTTTTATCTAGGTGTAAGTCTTTAATATTAAATTTATTTTTTTTATCTGAGATGGAGATATTTTTAATTAAAATTTCTCTTTTTTTATTAATCCTTAATTTAGTTTCTACTTTTTGTTTGCCAGCTTGAGATAGGTCATAATTCATTAATGGAACATTTATTAATTCTTTTAAATTGTTTACTTCAAATTTTATATGAAGATCATGGAAATTATTTTTTGGTAAAATATCAATTTTACCATTAAAGAATTCATTCTTTTTATTATCTTTATTTATTAAATTACAACTCATGTCTGTAAAAACTAGGGATTCTTTCGTATAAGAAAAATTCGAGATTAAATTTTGTATTTTATATGTATTCGATATTTTCAAATTTACAGATTTAATATCTCCATTAAATTTGAAATTTTTTTTAATATTTAGCTTATCATTTAATTTTAAATTTAAATTTTTAATTCTAAATTTTCCACTATTTAAATATTTTAAATCTTCCTTGTTGATATTTGATTGTCTAAGTAGAGGTTTAATTTTATTTAAATCCAAATATTTTGTTGATAAATTAATATCGTTAATTACAATTTTTTTTTCTATTAAAAACTTTAAATTTATATTAGTTTTAAGTGAAGCTAAAGGTAGATCTACTTTAAAATAATTTATATTCGGATTTATAAATTTGATGAATAACTTGAAATTTACTGGATCTAATTTGATAGATATTTTTTCAAAATTTAAATTTACACCCTTATCTGTCTTATTTATTTCAGTTTTTATGATTTTATTAAATTTATCGGTCTCATGCCCAAAAAAAGTAAGATAAGCCACGGATATAAAAAAAATAAAAATGAAAAATAGTATTATGGAAAATATAGTTTTTTTCATTAATTCTTGGCTCTAAATATTGATCCTTCAATAAATTTATCTATATTTCCATTTAATACTGAGTCTGGATTGGTGTCTTCAATGCTATACCTCAAATCTTTTACTAATCTATAAGGTTGTAAAACATATGATCTTATTTGGTATCCCCATCCAATATCTGTTTTTGAATCTAATTCTTTTTTATTTTTGTCTTCTCTTTTTTGAATTTCATTTTCATAAAGTCTTGCTTTTAACATTTTAAAACAAGTTTCTTTATTTTTGTGTTGAGATCTCTCATTTTGACACTGAACAACGATTTTGGTTGGTAAATGAGTTATTCTAACAGCACTATCAGTTGTGTTTACGTGCTGACCCCCAGCACCGCTAGATCTATAAGTATCTATTCTTAAATCCTTTTCATCTATTTTGATATCAATGTCATCATTTATGCATGGATAAACCCAAACGCTTGCAAAGCTAGTATGACGACGTGCCCCTGAGTCAAATGGTGAAATTCTTACAAGTCTGTGAACCCCGGACTCCTTTTTCATTAGTCCATAGAGATTACTACCGGTAATTTTTAGTATAGAAGACTTTATACCCGCCTCATCACCTTTATGTTCACTTATCATGCTGTACCTGAAGTTTTTTTTATCAAACCATTTAAGGTACATTCTTCTTAACATTTCAGCCCAATCCTGACTTTCAGTTCCGCCTGCTCCTGTATGAATTTCCAAGTAAATATCTAAATTATCATCCTCACCTGAAAGAAAACATTTTATTTCAAATTGTCTGAGATCATCTAAAAGTTTTAAAGTTTTATTGATACAGTCATTTAAAGTAGGAGAGTCGTTTTCTTCCAAAGCTAATTTATATAAATCTTTTAAATTTTTGATATCTTTAATTGTGACGTTATAAAAACTAAAGATATTTTCTAAAAAGTTTTTTTCTTTAATTATTTTTTTTGATTTAACATTATCTTGCCAGAAATCTTTTTTTAAAATTTCTGCATTTAAACTTGATATTCTGTCTTTTACTTTATTTCCATCAAAGATACCCCCTAATGTTAGAGAGGGATTTTTCAGAAATTTTTATATTTTTATCAAAATCAGTCATTAATAGAATCGTGAAAATACATCAAATTTATCACTTTTTTTTCCTAAATTTAAATTTTTTAATGTTATATCTGAAAAATTTTCCTCTTTAAATGCTTCTATTATAGATTTCGGGTTATCAAATCCTGTTTTTTTTCCAGTATTATAATTTATAGGAAAAAAATTAATTGATGCTGGGACTTTAAAGTTTGTTGCGTCTTCTCTATAAATTGCTGTTTCAAGAAATTTTTTAAAAATTGGCAAAGCAGCCTTAGAACCAGTTTCATATTTGCCAAGCGATTTTGGATTATCATATCCGACATAAACCCCAATTGTTAAATTAGATGTTGATCCTATAAACCATGCATCAAAATTATCATTTGTTGTGCCTGTTTTGCCAGCTATTGGTAAATTAAGCTTTTTTAATTTTTTTCCAGTTCCGCGTTTCACTACTCCTTCAAGCATTGAAGTAATTTGATAGGCTGTTTCCTTACTAATTATTTGATCACTCTGATTTGAGATTTCTGGTACAACATCGTCTTTAACATCGACTTTATCACAATGTTTACAATTTCTTTTTTCAGAATTAAATATTGTTTTGCCTCTTCTGTCCTGGATCCTGCTTATTAAAATTGGTTCTACTTTTTTTCCTCCATTTACAAATACGCAATAAGCATTTGTTAGTTTTAGTAGAGTGGTTTCATTTGATCCTAAAGAAACTGACAAAAGTTCAGGCACACTGTCATAAATTCCTAAATCTTTCGAAATTTTTGAAATTTTATCAAACCCTACTGTTTGTGCGATCCTGACTGTCATCAAATTTCTAGATTTTTCTATTCCCTTCCTTAAAGTAGACATGCCATAAAATTTTTTACCGTAGTTTTCCGGTTTCCATTTTTTTAAACCTTCTCCCTGTTTACTTACAAATGGAGCATCTAAAATAACTGAATTAGGTAAGAAGCCATTTTCTAACGCTACAGAATAAACTATAGGTTTAAAAGCAGATCCAGGTTGTCTTTTTGCTTGAGTTGCTCTGTTAAATTCGCTTGAAACAAAACTATAACCTCCAACGAGTGCTTTAACTTTGCCATCGTGAGGGTTCATAACCACTATACTTCCATTTACAAGTGGTAATTGTTTTAATTCCCAATCATTTTTTATTTTTTTTACAAATATAATGTCGCCTAAATTAAATAATTCTTCGAAATTTTTTTTCTGAGTCCATTTAAGATTTTTAAACATAATTTTATGCGTTATATTTTTTTCAAGCAATTTTATTTCTGAAACAAATTTATCAATTTTAATTACTTCAGCAATTTGCCATTTTAATGTTTCATCTATCTCAATAGATTTTAATTTATTTTCCCAGTTGATATTTTTTTTTGTATTTGTTATTGGACCTCTCCAACCATTTCTCTTGTCATATGCTTCGATCCCAAATCTTAAAGCGTTTAGTGCTGCAATTTGATATTTTCCGTTTAAAGGTGAAGTAATTGACAGTCCTTCAGAATATAATTTTTTAAAACCATAATCGCTTTTAACTATTCTTCTGATTTCCTCTGTGTAAGATTTTGCTTCTTTAATGAGAGAAATTTTTCTTTTATTTAAAATGACATCTTTTTTTTCAAAATTGCTTAATTGATCGTTAGTAATATAGCCGTTCTCCATTAAGTTGTTTAACACTAAATTTCTTCTGGTCTTAGCCAAATCTTTTGATTTGTAAGGATTATATTTACTTGGCGCTTTAGGAAGTGCTGCTAAAAGTGCTGCTTCATTATAATTGAGTTCTTTTACTGATTTATTAAAATATTCTAAACTTGCAGACGCAACTCCATAAGTTCCTTGGCCTAAATAAATCTCATTTAAATATAATTCCAGAATCCTTTTTTTTGTATAAGCCTTTTCAATTCTAAAAGCTAAAATTGCCTCTTTAATTTTTCTCTTTAACGACACTTCGTTTGTGAGTAAGAAATTTTTAGCAACTTGTTGTGTTATAGTAGATGCGCCTTCTAATCTTTTATCTGTAAGTACGTTTTTAATATTTCTAATAATCGCTCGTGTTACACCTCTTGCGTCTATACCTGGATGATCGAAAAAATTCTTATCTTCGGCAGATAAGAAAGAATAAATTACCTTGTCTGGTATAGACTCGTAAGGAATGAAAAGTCTTTTCTCAATGGCATATTCAGCAATTAACTGACCATTGTCGTCATAAACCCTGCTTAGAACCGATGGTTCATAAACTGCTAATTTTTTAAAATCTGGTAAATCGTGAGAAAAATACCAAAATGCTGAAAATAGTAAAAATATGACTGTTAGGAATATTAGTGTTAAAGTTTTGAATAAAGCTTTGTAAATTTTTTTCATTTTTTCTATATTTTAGTAAATCTCTATATTTTGGCTATCATAAGGCAATATAATACTTAATAAAATTGCGTTTAATATTATCAAAAAACATTGTATGATCATTTATAACTAATTTAATTAATTATAATATTAATAAATAAAAAATATCTATGAACAGGTTTTATAACACATGCAAAAGAATTTATATATTGATGCCTCGCATCCTGAAGAGACTAGAGTTGTACTTAAATCAGAGTCAAATATCGAAGAATATGAATCTGAAAATAAAAATAGTCTAAATTTAAAAAGTAATATTTATCTCGGCAAAGTTGGCAGGGTTGAGCCATCACTTCAAGCAGCATTTATTGATTTTGGTAGAGATCGACACGGATTTCTTGCATTCAATGATATACAATCTGATTATTATGAGATCCCAACTGATGATAAAGAAGAGTTAAAAAGAGCAGAAGAAAAAATAAGACAGGATCTAAAGGAAAAAAATGAAAATAAAGATGGAAATCCAATTGAAGATACCGATGTAAATTCTGGAAATGATAATAATAATGAATTGAAGCCAGCCGATGCTGAACAAACTGATAAAACAAGAGAAAAATTAAAAAATAGATACGGAATAAGAAAATATAAAATTCAAGAAGTAATCAGACCAGGACAAGTATTGTTAGTTCAGGTTATGAAAGAGGAAAGAGGACAAAAGGGTGCGGCTCTTACAACTTTTTTATCGCTAGCTGGTAAATATATTGTTTTAATGCCAAATACAGCAAAGGGTGGTGGAATATCGAGAAAAATTTTTAATTATGAGGACAGAAGTAGAATAAGAGAAATTTTAAAAAATATTGAAATACCTTCAAATATGGGTTTGATTGTAAGAACCGCTGGAGCGAGAAAAACTAAGAATGAAATAGATAATGATCTTCAAAATACTATCGGGCTCTGGGAAAATATAAAAAATAAGGCGATTAATTCAACTGCACCATTACTTATACATGAAGAAGGAGATGTTATTAAAAGAGCTCTAAGAGATATTTATGATAATGATACTAAATATATACACGTAGAAGGAAATGAAGGTTACCAAAAAGCAAAGTCATTTATGAAAGAATTTATGCCGAGAAATTCAAAATTTGTGAAAAAATACAGAGGTAAAATACCTTTGTTTCATAGTGCTGGTATTGAAAAAGATTTAAATAAAATTTTTGAACCTTTGGTGAAATTAAAATCTGGAGGTTATTTGGTTATAAATCCGACAGAAGCCTTAGTTGCAATAGATGTTAATTCGGGGCAATCAACCAAACAAATTAATATTGAGAAGACTGCTTTAAATACAAATCTTGAAGCTGCAGAGGAAATTTCTAGACAAATAAAAATAAGAGATTTATCAGGACTAATTGTTGTTGATTTTATAGATATGATGAATTTTCATAACAAGAGACTTGTTGAGAGAAAAATGAAAGATAAACTAAAATTAGATAGAGCAAGAATTCAGGTTGGAAGGATTAGTAATTTTGGCCTTCTTGAAATGACACGACAAAGACTTAAAGAAAGTTCAATAAAATGGGAAACAAATCTCTCTATGGAGTCATTTGCTCAAAAAATTATTAAAAAGATTGAACTATTAGCTTTTTCAAATAAAACTAAAACAGTGACTGCTTTTGTACCCGATAAAGTAAATAATTATTTAAGTTCTTATTTTAAAAACGAAATTTTATTTTTTGAAAAAACTTATAAATTTAAAATAAATATTGTTAGTGATAATTCTCTTATTATTCCAGAATATAAAATTCATTTATTTAATAAAAATAAGAAAATTATTAATAAGGTTGAAAGTATTAAAAATACTGAAATGAAACTATTTAATAATGTTATAAAAATTTCTAAAACAAAAAAAATTCAAACAGAAACTTCCAAAAATTCTAAAAAAAATACTAAAAGTTTAGGAAAAACACTTTGGGTAAGAAGAAAAAAAATAAAATCAAATTAATCCTTCAAACGGACTACTTGCTGAACCATATTTTTGAGCTTTAATTCTTCCCGATAAAAAAGATTTTCTTCCAGCTATAACTGCGTGTTTCATTGACTCTGCCATTAAAATAGGATTTTTTGCTTTTGCTATTGCAGTATTTATCAATACACCGTCACATCCGAGTTCCATCGCAATTGCAGCATCAGATGCCGTCCCTATACCAGCATCAACTATAACTGGAACTTTTGAATTATTTAATATTATTGATAAGTTTAATTTGTTTCTTATACCCCTTCCCGACCCTATTGGCGAGGCAAGTGGCATTATAGCAGATGCACCAAGATCTTCTAATTTTTTAGCAATTATTGGATCGTCAGAACAATATACCATCACTTTAAAACCTTCCTTCACTAATATTTTGGTAGATTTCAAAGTTTCTATCATATTTGGATAGAGAGTTTTTTTGTCTCCTAATACTTCTAATTTTACAAGCTTCCACCCTCCCATCTCTCTTGCAAGTCTCAAAGTTCTTAGTGCATCTTCTGAATTAAAACATCCTGCTGTATTGGGAAGATAAAGAATTTTCTTTGGATTTAAAAAATCCATTAGCACAGGTTTATTTTTATCTAAAATATTAACTCGTCTTACAGCAACAGTGACCATGCTTGCACCAGATGCTTTAACAGCTTTGGCTGTCTCTTTGAAGTTTTTGTATTTACCTGTTCCAACTATAAGTCGTGAATTTAATCTTATTGTATCAATTTTTAGAGTATCCTTTTTCATCTACCCGCCACCAATAAATTGCACAATTTCTATATTATCTTTATCTTTAATTTTTTTTGAAGAATAAAATTTTTTAGGCAAAATAACTCCATTTAATTCAACAGCTATCTTATTTTCCTTAAGTTTAAATTTTCTAATAAGGTCTTGAATACTATAATTGTTGTTAATTTTAATTTTTTTTCCATTTAATTGAATTTTTGCCATAATTGAGATAATTTTAAATTTTATTATATCAAAATGACTGAAAAAATCCTTGTTATAAATGGTCCAAATTTAAACCTTCTAGGGTCTAGGGAAAAGGAAAAATATGGAAATGTTTCCTTGCAAGACATTCAAAAAAAATGTGAGGAACATTCTGATAAAATTGGACTAATAATTGAATTTAAACAATCAAATCTTGAAGGGGAAATAGTAAATTTTATTCAAGATGCTAAGGAAAAATATCAAGGAATAATTATAAATGCAGGAGGTTATACGCATACCTCTGTAGCTATTTTGGACGCATTATTGGCTGTTAAAAAACCTACTATCGAATTACATATAACAAATATTTACAAAAGAGAGGATTTCAGGCATAAATCATTGATCAGTAAATCTGCGGACGGAATAATATGTGGTTTAGGTACTGAAGGTTATATAATGGCTTTGGATGGTATTAAAAATCTGATTAAAAAATGAAAATTGATAAGAAACTAATTGAGGAACTAAAAAATTATCTTGATGAATTTGGGTTAAGCGAAATTGAATATCAGGATGGTAATAAAAAAATAAAGGTTGGCAAAAACATAGTTTCTAATATAAGTTCGACGGCACACAAACCTGGTCTAACAAAAACACAAGAAGAAGAAAGCGGTACGAAAGTAAGTTCTCCAATAATAGGCACGGCTTATTTAGCACCCGAACCAGGAGGAAAAAAATTTGTTGAGGTGGGACAAAAAATAAAAAAAGGACAAACAGTGATGATTGTTGAAGCGATGAAAACAATGAATCATGTTCCATCAACAGCAAATGGCGAAGTAAAAAAAGTTCTAGTTCAAGATGGTCAAGCAGTTGAATTCGGACAAACTCTGGTTCTTTTGAAATAATCAATGTTTAAAAAAGTATTAATCGCAAATAGAGGCGAAATCGCTGTAAGAATTATTAGAGCGTGTAAGGAATGGGGCATAGGAACTGTTGCAGTTCACTCTGATGTTGACTCCGACTCAATGCATGTTCGATTAGCTGATGAAAGTATTTGCATCGGATCACACGAGCCAAGAAATAGTTACCTTAATATTCCAGCGATAATGTCAGCTGTTGATGTAACAGGGGCACAAGCTATTCACCCTGGATATGGTTTTTTATCCGAAAATTATAAATTTGCTGAAATAGTTCAAAAACACGGTATAAAATTTATAGGACCAGGCTCTGAAATTATAAAAAAGATGGGTGATAAAATCGAGGCCAAAAAAATTGCTAAACAAAACGGGCTGCCTGTTATCGAAGGTTCAGATGGTGGAGTAAAAAATTCAACAGATGCAAAAATTATTTGCAAAAAGATTGGTTATCCAGTTTTAATAAAAGCTTCAGGCGGAGGTGGGGGTAAGGGAATGAAAATAGTAGAAGAGGAAAGTAAATTAGATGAACTATTTTCATTAGCGCGACTAGAAGCAAAGAAATATTTTGGAAATGATGAAGTATATATTGAAAAATATTTTAAAAACCCAAGACATATAGAGGTACAAGTTTTATCCGGAAAAAATAGAACAGTACATTTAAATGAAAGAGATTGCACAGTTCAAAGAAAACATCAAAAATTAATTGAAGAAACTCCAAGTCCAGTTTTAAATGAAAAAACTAGATCAGACTTATTAAACAAAACTGTTAAAATGGTGCATGCTATAGGGTATGAAGGAGCTGGCACTGTTGAGTATATTTATGAAAACGGAAAATTTTACTTCCTTGAAATGAATACAAGAGTTCAAGTTGAACATCCCGTTACTGAAGTTCAAACAGGTATTGATATTGTTAAAGAGCAAATTTGGATTGCTCATTCAGGAAATACAGCTTTGGAACAAAATGATATAAGTGCTAGAGGTCATACTATAGAGTGTAGGATAAATGCAGAAGATCCATCCAAAGATTTTCAACCTAGCCCAGGTATAATATCTGTCTGCCATCAACCGTCTGGCTTTAGAACAAGAGTTGATGGATCAATCTTCCAGGGGTGTAAAATTACCCCTTATTACGATAGTTTAATTTGTAAATTGATTTGTAAGGGCAGAAATAGAACAGAGGCTATACAAAGGACTATGAGATCTCTCAATGAATTTGTAATTGACGGGATAATAACTACTATAGATCTGCATAAAAAAATACTTTCTCATGAAAAATTCATTAGTTCAGAATTTGATACAAATTGGTTAGGTAAAGAGAAGTTTTATTAACAGAATTTAAATTGAAAAAGCGTTTTTTAAATGGTAGTAGAATTAAATTATGGGATATCCAAAAAAACATAGAGGAAGACGAAAAATTGGCTCTAAGAAAAGAAGAGCACGTAAAAGAAACAAAAGAAAGTAGTCTTGAATAAATGGAGTATAGAACTCAAATTAAAAAATTGAGTTTATGGATATTTTTAATTCCATTTATTGCAATTAATCTTTGCTTATTCATTTCAGTTAACTATGAAATATTTGACAATACTTTTTTAAGTGTTGATCAAATTGGTAGATCTGGCCCAACCTTTCCATATTTTGATGGTGGTGTTTCTATAAGCAGAACGGCAAGAACTTATCCGACATTTTTAATTTTTAAGCCATCTATGTTTGTAGCATCTGTGCTGCTAATTATTTATTGGTTTAAAACAAATAATCTGATTAATTCATATCAAAAGACTGAGCGGGTAAATAATAAATTTAAAACATTTGGTATTCTTTCTGCAATTTTTTTAATAATTCACTCAATATTACTTGGAGTTAAATTTGACTATGATTTGTATAAATTTTTTAGAAGATTTGTATTATTAGGTTTTATAATTTTTGAAATAGTTGCTCAATCACTTTTAGTAATTAAGTTTTACAAATTAAAATCTGTAATTATTAAAGATATAAATAATTATGTTTTAACATTAAAAATTATTTTGGTATCAATTTTGGTTATCGTAGCAATATTAAGTTTACCAATAGTTGTAACAAGCGGAAATGTTCACTTTAAACATGCCTTAGAATGGAATTATTTTGTTGGAGTTATTTTATTTTATTTGTTGACAAATTTGTTCTGGAAAAAACTTTAAACTCAAGGTCTACACACCTTTCGGTGCGCAGACTTAAGTTTTGGTTCGTCGTTTTAGGCGCTACCGCCGAACCTCCC
>MDTD01117761.1_pt1 | contig 12645 bp, 10 predicted proteins | sample 811221 | NCBI WGS metagenome assembly MDTD01 (sample SAMN05326646, study PRJNA326480) | marine metagenome | isolation source: seawater | place: Pacific Ocean: South West | collected 2011 | reverse complement strand
TGAGTATTGTTTTGATTTTCTATAATTATATTATAGCTACTAGTTTTGCTATCGTTTTTTATTTTTTGTGTTGTTGCAATTAGGTAGTCACCATTGTTTACTTTTCTTGTGTGAGAAATTGATGTTTCAATTGATAATGAATGAGTACCTTCAGAGTTTGCAGCAAAAGCTAAAGCACTATCTGCAAGTGAGTATGATATACCTCCATGAGCAATTGAAAATCCATTAGTCATTTCCTTACGAACCACCATTTTTAGTTTACAAAAACCTTTAGAAAGCTCCAAAATTTCTAAACCTAGCCATTTGCTAAACGCGTCATTTTCAATCATTTGCTTAACTATTTCTTTGGGCAGCATTTAATAAAATTTTATATTTTGATGAACCATACGCTTTAACAATGGTGAGGGTCTGTACCTGTCTTCTCCATATTCTGTTTGTAGATTTTCTAAACAGAACAAAACATTTTTTAAGCCTAATTCATCAGCCCATTTTAATAATCCTTTAGGATAGTTAACTCCCTTTTTCATAGCAAGATCAATATCTTCTTTTGATGCAATATTTAAAAATAACGCATCAACAGCTTCATTTATTAACATTGATAATACTCTCCAAAGAATTTGATTTCCAATATTCTTATCTTTTGTTGGTTCTGGTAATTTCGATGAATAATCATAATACCCTCTACCAGATTTTCTACCATAATAACCAGCCTCCATCATTCTTTTCTGTGTAAAGGATGGTTTATATCGACTATCGTAATAAAAAGCTTTAAATACTGTTTCAGTAACAGTGTAATTAATATCATTTCCAATATAATCCATTAATTCAAAAGGCCCCATTCTAAAGCCTCCTAACTCTTTTAACGCCCAATCTATGGTAGAAAAATCAGCAATTCCTTCTTCATATATTCTGATAGACTCTCCATAAAAAGGTCTTGCTACCCGATTTACAATAAAACCTGGCGTATCTTTTACAACAACACCTAATTTACCCCATTTATCAATTATTTCTTTAGTAGTCTTTATTGTTTTTGCTGAAGTTTGAATAGCGGGAATAATTTCAACAAGAGGCATTAAGGGTGCAGGATTAAAAAAATGAATACCTATAACTCTTTCTGGATTATTACAAGATGAAGCAATTGAGGCAATTGAAAGTGAGGAAGTATTTGAAGCGATTATACAATCTTCACTAACATGATTCTCAATTTTAGAGAATGTAGATTGTTTAATTTTTAAATCCTCAATTATGGCTTCAATAATTAAATAACTTTCTGAAATATCATTAATGTTATTAGAAAACAAAATTCCTTCAAGAATAGCGTTCATTTCTTTTTTAGAAATTTTATTTTTTTCTACAAGCCTATTAAGAATTTTATTTAATTTTTTTTCACCATTTTTAATAGCCTCATTCGAATTATCATAGACACAAACATCATGCCCCATTGTTGCAGCTATTTGAGCAATTCCAATACCCATTGTTCCAGATCCAATTATACTAACTTTCATTTATTTTCCTTTAAATTTAGGTGATCTTTTTTCTAAAAAAGCCGCAACCCCTTCTTTATAATCATAAGAATCGCCTGCAATTTTTTGAAATTCCATTTCATTTTCTAATTGTTTGTCTAAAGTGTTTAGATATGATGTATTTAAAAGTTTTTTTGTTAGAGCCAATCCTTTTGTAGGCATGTTAGCAAGATTTTTTGCTAGATCCCAACTATTTTTTTCAAATTCATCTTTTACATACACCTTGTATATCATGCCCATATTTAAAGCTTCTTGAGCTGAAATTTTTTCTCCTGTCATCATCAGTGCAGTTGCTTTTTGAATCCCGATTAATCTTGGTAAAAAATATGTTGCTCCGCTATCAGGAATGAGTCCTATTTTACTGAAAGCTTGAATAAAGATTGCATCTTCATTAGCAACTACTATATCACAACAAAGCGCAATACTTGCTCCTGCTCCTGCTGCAACACCGTTTACAGCGCAAATAACAGGTTTATCAATGTTTCTAATTTGTTTAATCATAGGATTATAATGCTCCTTAACAATTGTTTCTAATTCAGGGCCATTAGGATCAGTTGCTTCACCTAGGTCTTGTCCAGCACAGAATGCTTTTCCAGTAGAAGTTAATAATATTGATCTAACCTGATGATCTTCTTTTGCTAAAGTAAATTTAGCTTGCAGCTCTAATGCCATCTCCCTGTTAAAACAATGATATTTATCAGGACGATCTAAAGTAATTTTAGCTACTTGATCTATTACTTCGTATCTTATCATATTAGTCTATTTATTTTGCTAAAATACTAAATATTAAACACAGTAGTTTATATCATATGCACTTAAAATGTTCAAATGGTTCTAAACAATCATTGCATTTGTACATTGATTTACATGCAGTTGCTCCGAATTCACTAATTAAACTAAGATTATTACTATCACACCTTGGACATTCAATAATTTTTGATGGTGGAGCTATACCATATTTTTTTAATTTTTCTTTTGCTTTATTTGACATCCATTCAGTAGTCCATGCTGGTGAATAAACTGTTTTAAATTTAAAATTTTGAATTTTATTTTTTTTAAGGCATATAGCGATATCATCTTCAAATGTTTTCATAGCTGGACATCCAGAATAAGTTGGTGTAATTGATATAGTAAAATGATTATTTACAAGCTCTACTTTTCTAATAACACCTAGTTCGACAACAGATAATACAGGTATTTCTGGATCTGGAACTGTTTCTAACAATTTCCATATTTTATTTATATCACCATTTTGCATCTGGATATGCTCTTTGAAGATATTGCATTTCTGCTAGTATAAAACCAAGACATTCTGTGTGAATACCTTTTTTACCTCCAGTTGCTTTATACCCGTCTTGTGGTCTAATAAGTTTTGCTTTTTTTAACGTTTCATCAACTATTTTATCCCATTCTTCTTTTAATAAGATATTGTTAACAGCAATATTAGCTTTATATAATTTTTTTTCTAACTCATCCATTTCGAACATTTCAAAAGTATATTGCCATAAATTATCTAATGATTTTTGTACTTTTTCATTGCTTATTTTAGTTCCATCACCTAATCTGATAATCCAACTTTTAGAATGTTTTAAGTGATATTTAACTTCTTTTAATGATTTAATCGATAAATCTGCCAATCTTTTATCTTTACTTAACGATAGTTTTTCATAAAATAAATAATTAAAAACATCATGAAGAAAATTTCTAACCATGGTATTGCCAAAATGTAAATTCTCTTGCTCAACTATTTGATGGTTAAAGAATTCTCTTTCATTTCTTCTAAATGCAATATCATCAGAAGATTTATTTCCATTTAATTCTGAAGCATATTCATAAAATCCATTTGCTTGACCTAATAGATCGAGCCCAATATTTGACATTGCAATATCCTCTTCTAAAGTAGGTCCTTTAGAACACCATTCAGACATTCTATGTCCTAGAATAAGTGATCTATCAGCAATTCTTAATGTATATGTAAATAGATCGCTCATTAAATATGTTTTGCGCCATCTGGCATATTATAGAATGTAGGATGACGATACATTTTATCGTTAGATGGATCAAAAAAAACTTCACTATCTTCCTTTTCAGAAGATATTATATCTGTAGATTTTACTATCCAAATACAGCTACCTTCGTTTCTTCTTGTGTAAAGATCTCTAGCATTCTGTAAAGCCATTTCTTTATCTTCAGCATGTACATTTCCAACATGTTTGTGTGCTAAACCATTTTTGCTTTGAATAAAGACTTCCCATAAAGTAGTGTTATTACTCATATTAGTTATTATGTTTTTTTGCATATTCTTTAGCCGCATCTCTTACCCATTGTCCTTCATTATAAGCTTTTTTATGATGTTCTAATCTTTGAGTATTACATGGTCCATTCCCATTGACAACCTGCCAGAATTCATCCCAGTCAATTTTACCAAAATCGTAATGCCCTTTATTTTCATTCCATTTTAAATCAGGATCAGGTATAGATAGTCCAATGATTTCTGCTTGAGCTACAGTTTTATCTATAAAACTTTGCCTTAACTCATCATTTGTTTGGCGTTTTATTTTCCATTTCATTGCATTACCTGATCTTGGTGAATCAGCATCATGTGGACCAAACATCATAATTGATGGCCACCAAAAGCGATTTAGAGCATCTTGAGCCATTTCTTTTTGTTCTTTTGTTCCTTTAGCTAAGTTTGCCATTATTTCGTATCCCTGTCTTTGGTGAAAACTTTCTTCTTTACATATTTTTACCATACTTCTTGAGTATGGACCATAAGAAGTTCTTTGTAATGAGACTTGATTGACAATTGCAGCTCCATCTACTAGCCAACCAATAGCACCTATATCAGCCCAGCTTAAGGTTGGGTAATTAAATATTGAAGAATACTTTGCTTTTCCTTCATTCAGTTGATCTATAAGTTCTTCTCGACTAACACCTAATGTTTCACATGCACTATAAAGATAAAGTCCATGACCTGCTTCATCTTGAACTTTTGCCAACAAGATCATTTTTGCTCTTAATGAAGGGGCTCTTGTAATCCAATTTCCTTCAGGCTGCATACCAATAATTTCTGAGTGCGCATGTTGAGAAATTTGCCTAATTAAATGTTTACGGTATGCTTCAGGCATCCAATCCTTAGGCTCAATTTTTTGTTCATTATCAATTTTTTCTTGGAAAATATTTTCTGACATGGTTAGTTTTGTTGTTACTTGCAAATTTATTGAAAATATATTAATCTTTCTTTACAATATTTAACATTTAATGTTTTTTAAAAGTATTATTTTTGCAAAAAAATAAATATGTCAAAATTTTACTCATTAAAAGTTTCTCACATAGAAAAGTTGACATCTGATTCAGTATGTATAAGATTTGATTGTTCAGAATTTGATTCAAATTTATTTCTATTTAAATCTGGACAATACCTTACAATTAGTCATAAAATTAATGGTCAAGAAATTCGCAGATCATATTCACTATGTAGTTCACCTGAACAAGATCTTGAAATAGGTGTTAAGCTTGTGCATAAAGGCCTTATGTCTACCTTTTTAGTAAAAGAATTAAAAGTAGGGGATTTTTTAGATGTAATGCCTCCTAATGGCAACTTTATATTGGATACCAATTCACAAAATAAAAAACATTATTTTGCTATATGTGCAGGTAGTGGTATAACTCCTATTCTTTCGATGATTCGTAAAGTTCTTAAAGATGAGCCAGATAGCTACTTTACATTAGTATATGGAAATAGAACAAAGTCGAGTACTATGTTTTCTGATGAAATTAAGTCATTAGAATTTTCATATCAATCTCAACTTTTAGTTTTTTATGCTTATTCTAAAGAAAAATACAGTGATTCTATTTTTGGTAGAATTAATAATGAAATATTAAAAAAAATATTTGATAACAATCCAGATTTCATTGCATTAGACGATTGCTTTTTATGTGGTCCCGGAGATATGATTGATAATTGTAGTTTATTTTTAGAAAATATAGGTATAAATAAAAACAAAATTCATTTTGAAAAATTTACAAGTTCTACTAAAGATAAGAATGAAATAAAAGAAAAAATAACTAAAGAAATTTTATCACAAGTTACCGCTTCAGTTGATGGAGATGATTTTACGTTTTCCTTATCATCAAATCATCATTCTATTTTAGATGCAGTTATTGAAGAAGGTGCAGATGCTCCATTTTCGTGCAAGGGTGGTGTCTGTTGTGTTTGTAAGGCTAAAGTATTAAAAGGAGAGGTTATAATGGATCAAAATTTTGCACTTTCAGAAGAAGAGGTTGATCAAGGATTTGTTTTAGCGTGCCAATCTCATCCAGCTTCTGAAAAAGTAATTATTGATTTTGACGAGATTTAATTAATTTAAAATTCAGATTGTGACTCTTGCTTTACATCCGTATTTTTAATACTATTTCTTGATTTTTTAGATTTGAAATTTAGTTTACCAAAGGTATACTTAAAACTAATTCCAATAGATGTAAAATTAATATCTCTTATGCTTTCTTGTTCAAAATTATCTCCTTTACTATAAGATTCAAACCTTTTTTTACCATTTTTTAAGAATGGCTCAACAATACGAATCCCAAGCGAACCCCTTTTATTTTTAAAATCTTTTTTAACTCCAAAACTCATCATTGAAAATGTTGTTGAATAACCCTGAAGGCTTTGTGATTTTGATCTACCAAAACCAAAGCCTTCAGCCTTCCAATTATTTTTTAATCGAATAGTAGTTCCAAAATTGTAATTATACATAATTGCAGATCTTGATTGATCCGCAAGTCTTATATCTTGAGTGTTATAATCTGAAATATTAAACCCCCCTCTCAAATCTATGTTTTTAAATCTTATAGAACCATAATAATTAACACCTATTCTTGAACTTTCACCAATATTCTTATAAGTTGTAATAGAATTTTCCCCGATTATAGTATCTAGAAAAGCTTCTATTATATCTTCACTGTACTTAAAGTAAATGTAATAGCTATTTTGAAATTTTCTATTAAAGTTGTTAAAACCTATTTCAATTTGATGTGTTTTCGAAGGTTTTAGATTTGGATTTCCAACTGTAATTTGAGCATTATTTGACCTATTAATATTTGTATTAATGTATCTACTTCCTGGTCTTGATATCCTCTTATTGTAACTTATTTTTGCGTTTTTACCTCTTGCAATTTGTTTGCTAAATACAAAATTTGGTAAAATATCATTATATGAATTTTTTACCGGATTTCTACTAGAGTTACTCCATTCAGCATACGAATCAGTTTTTTCATTTCTTAATCCTGATATTAAATTAAAATTGTTTCCAAGATCAATATTTAAGGATAAATATGTGGCATACACTCTTTGATTATAAAGAAGAATTTCTGTAGGAATGATAAGACTAGCATCATCTGAAATTGTAGTGTATTGTATGTTTTGATCTCTATTTATAATTTTAGAACCTATTTCAATCTTATGTTTATTTAATGGATGAACATAATCTATCTTAAATGTTTGTTCTACGTTTGTTTCATCATTTATATTTTTTGTTGTTAATGTATCATTATCTATATCTAATATTTCGGTATCCTCATCTTTAATTTTAGCACCAATTTGAAAAGCCATGCTAAACTCTTGATTTTCATTATCAAATGTTTTAATATAATCTATATTCCATTCAATTCTTTTTGTATCATTTGTGTCTGAAACTATTGAAGTATCTTCACTTAACGTTATATAAGTCATACTAAGATTATCAAAATTGGAATATTTAAAATCTGTTGTTGAAACACTTGGCGTGTATCTTCCACTGAAATTTATATCTGAAGATATAGATTGATATGGATTAATATCATAGTAAACATCTAAACCACCTCTATAGCCGACCCATTGACTCCTGGATGCACCATTATTCTCTAATAAATTAGTATCCAAATCTGTATTATAATCTTTTCTGATGAATTCAGTAGATCCATTTCTTGGCCAACTATAATTAATACCACCTCTAGCAGACATGCTAAATTTCCCTTTACCTATTTTTAAATTATATCCATTTTTATTTATTCTTGTTCCAAAACTACCATCAATTGAAGCCTGATACCCATCAATTAATTTTTTCTTAGTTATTATATTTACTATACCAGCATCGCCCTCACCATCATATTTAGCTCCTGGACTAGTAATAATTTCAACACTTTTTATTTCTTCAGCTGGAATCATGCTTAAAGCAGATCCTAAATCACCTTGCAAAAAAGAAGAGCTTTTTCCATTTAGTAAAAATTTGATATTACTGGAACCTCTAAGCTCAACATTACCATCAAAGTCAACAGATAAAAGAGGTGCTTTTCTTAAAACATCAGTAGCGTCGTTTAAACCTTGGTTAATGTCATTTTCTGCATTATACACTACTTTATCTATTTTTGCTTCGTAAATAGCTTTTTTTTCTTCAATTGTTATTTCAGATAGTAATTCTGAGTCTTGCTCCATTGTAACGGTTCCTATGTTTTGAACTAATTCTTTTTTAGTTAATACAATTTCTCTACTTAATTTTTTGAAACCTAAATAACTAAATTCTATAATATATTTTCCACTTGGTATATCTTGAAGAATGAACTGGCCTTTTTCATTGGAAATCGTCCCTTCTATTATTTGATTGTTTTGTGATTTGATTAAAGCAATATTTGCAAATGCAAGCGGTTCATTTTTTTTAATATCTGTTAAGACTCCTTTTATTGAACCTTTATAAAAATTTTCTTGAACTTTATTAGAATTTTTATAACCTCTACCTTTATAACTTTGTGAGTATATGAAATTTGAAAAAAATAAAATTAATATTAAATATCTACACATTATTTTTTAATATCACATTTTATCCCAAATAATGCATTTTTCTTTATCATTTCTCCAACCCCATTCGGTAGCATATGCTCCCATGTTCCTTCTTCACACCTTTTAATTCTTTTTAGAACTTCTCTAGAAAATATACTTAAGACCTCTTTTTTGTATTCTAGATCAATTATTCTTTTATTGTAAAATAAATATTGATAAATTTGTTTAACCCTTGGGTGTATTGGGATGTTTGAACTGTTTAGAATTTTGTTTTTCTCATTTGATTGAAATGGGTATAAATATATTTTTACATCTCTTACAAATATAATACCAAAAGCTTCCATTATTCCTCCATTCAAATTTCTGTAATATTTTTCTTCAAACATTTCTAAAAGATTATCAACTCCAATAATTAAACCCATTCTTTTTTTAGTAAAACGAGTAAGGTATTCAGTTAACTTATAATATTTTTTATAACTAGATATCATTACGGTATATCCTAGTGAGCATAAGATATCTACTCTATCTAAAAAATCTTTTTCTACAACCTCTCCATCAGAACGTAAATTACTAAGTGTGATTTCAAATAATAATTGCACATTATCTTTTGTAACTTTTTTATCTTTAAGAAATGCTTCCATGCCTTTTTCCATCATATCAATATTCACCTTAGTTACAGGACGAAAACTACCTCTTATAGTAAGAATATTTTTTTTATGTAATAAATCTGAAGGCTGATGATTTTTTTGATCCGGTGTAAAAATTACCGCATCCGTCATACTTTCTTTTACTAAAACTAAACTTAGCACTCTGTTATCAACATTTTGAAAATCAGGTCCTGTTAATTCAACTGTATCAATTTCAATATTGCTTCTAGTAAGATTATCATAGAGTCTTTTCAACATTTTTACAGGATCTTTTTCATTAAAACATGCATGTATTAAATTTGTTCCTAAAACACCAATTGATTCCTGTTGTAGTTTAGCATCCTGATCATGCAATCTAACGTGTATGATAAATTCATTAGGTTTCTTTTTTGGATCAAGTTGAAAACGAACACCCATCCATCCATGCCCCTTATTTGTTTTAGTATAATTTATAGTTGCTACTGTATTTGCATATGTAAAAAATCTTGTATTTTCATGCTGTTTTCTATCTAATCTTTCTTCTAATAGACTATATTCATGATCTAGCATTTTTAAAAGACGTTTTTTACATACATATCTTTCGTCTTTTTCTTTGCCATAAATCGCATTAGAAAAATCTTTATCATATGCAGACATAGTTTTAGCAATAGTACCAGAAGCACTTCCTACTCTGAAGAAATTTCTAGCAACTTCTTGTCCTGCTCCAATCTCAACTAATGAGCCGTAAATAGTTTCATCTAAATTTATAGATAATGCTTTTTGTCCAGAAGTAAGGATAATTTCTTTTACCATTTAACAAATATTACATTCAGCAAATTTAATTAGTTATTTTCTTAAAAAACATATATTATGTATAATTTTACATAATAATTTAATACTCAATGAAAATTACATTTTTAGGAACAGGCACTTCTCAGGGTGTACCAGTAATATCTTGTGATTGTGAGGTGTGTAAGTCGAAAGATAAAAAAGATACACGTTTAAGAAGTTCTGTTTTGGTAAATGTAGATGGTTTAAACCTAGTCATCGATACAGGTCCTGATTTTAGATACCAAATGCTTAGGGAAAATGTTCAAAATATAGACGCAGTTTTATACACTCATTCACATAAGGATCATGTTGCTGGTATGGATGATATTCGTGCATTTAACCATAAATGGAAGAAAGAGATTGAATTATACTGCTCAGAAAAAGTAAGTTATGCGTTGAAATCTGAATTTCCCTATGTTTTTACCAAATATAAATATCCAGGAGTTCCAAGCGTTAACTTAAATATCATTAATAACTCTGTATTTAAAGTTAATAAGACAAAAATACAACCAATTTTAGCTAAGCATTATAAAATGGATGTATTTGGTTTTAGAATTCATGATTTTGTTTATTTAACAGATATTAGTTATATTAGTAAAAATGAAAAAGATAAGTTAAAGGGTGCAGAATTAATTGTTTTAGATGCATTAAGAATTAAACCGCATATTTCCCATTTATCACTTAGTCAAGCTATCGATTTAATTAATGAAGTAAAACCAAAAAGAGCTCTACTAACACATATTAGTCATTATATGGGTTTGCATAAGGAAATTAACTCATCACTACCTCATAATATTGATTTAGCATATGATACACAACAAATAGTATTATAAAGTATAATTTTTAGATTATATTTGTAAAAATATTTTAAAACATGAAAAGAATACTTTTACTCATAACCCTTGTATCTATTACGAATATTATTACAGCAACAAAACATGATCATCATGATGAGCATGAGGTACGCTATGTTGAAAATCATAAATCTCTCAATGAAATTGTTCAATACAATTTAAGAAATCAAAAAAATTGGAATGATTTTCTAGCTCTTTATCCAAATTGGCATGTATATTTCGACGAATACAGTTTAAAGCCTCATAGAGCATTTGGTGATCCAATTTCTTTAAACGGATCTAGTGTTGAGCAAAAAGTAATTAACTTTACATACAATCAATTATTTGATTTTAATATCCCAAACGATATAAGATTTAAAGCCAAAAGAATTAATGACAAACATATAAATTTAGATTTTGTGCAATATTATAATCAACTTGAAGTCATTAATAGTAGGTTATTTGCAAAACTGACATTAAATGAAGAATTAATAGTATTTGGTTTAGACTTATTTTCAGACATAAATACTAATGTTGTGCCAACTATTGATATTGAGAATGCTGTTTTAAGTGCTACACAACATATTCACTCCGATATAAATGATGTTTTAGTAGATGATGATTTAAGAATTCTTCCTGTGCCTAATCATAACAAGTATGAATATCATTTGGTTTACACAATCAATTTTAAAACAAGAATTAATCATGGACCGGCAAATTATAAGTGTTACGTAGATGCTCATTCGGGTGATTTATTAATGAGGATTAACAAAGTAATGTATGAAACTCCACCGCCACCAGCAGTTAATGTTAGTGGAGAGTTATATACTACTCATCCATACAACCCATCATCAATTGAAAATTTGATTAATTTAAAATCTGTACATAATAACATAAATTATTATACAGATAACTCTGGAAATGTTAATATTCCATCTAACTCTGGAAATGTTACATATTATTTGGATGGCAGATTTGCAGAAGTTAGAACTAATTCATATATACCTAATTTTACTACTTCAGCTACTAATACAAATGTGAGTTTTGATAATTCAAATTCTACTATTCAAGAAAGAACTGCTTATTGGGCTGCCAATATGATTCATGATCATTTTGTAGCGCAATTTCCTACATTCACTGGTCTTAACTTCCCTATGGAAACAAATATAGATGAAGCTGGAAGTTGTAATGCATATTTTGATGGGTCGTCAATTAATTTTTATGCTGAAGGAGGGGGGTGTCATGCAACAGCAAAGATACCTGATGTGGTTTATCATGAATATGGTCATGCAATAAATAGTTGGAGATATGGATCTGGTATGTGGAATGGTGGTCTAAACGAAGGATTCGCTGATGTTTGGGCTATATCGCTAACTGAGTCTGCTGTTCTTGGATATGGATGGGACTTAGTTGATCCTACAATCTTTGTTAGAAGATATGACCAGGATCTAAAAGTATACCCTCAAGATTTAGTTGGTCAAGTTCATGCCGATGGAGAAATAATCGCTGGAGCTTTTTGGGATACATATTTAAATTTAGGTAATATGCAACAAATGTTAGATTTATTTAAGTATACTTATGATGGAGCGCCTGATGGACCTAACGGAACTGAAGGTATTATATATACTGATATTTTAGTTGAAGTTTTATATGCAGATGATAATGATGCTAATTTAAATAATGGTACACCAAATGATGCAGCAATCATTCAGGCATTTGCCTTACATGGTATTACCTTGCTTTCTGATGCTGTAATTAATCATAATCCAATCACAGTTGCACCAGGAAATACAGATGTTACCATAAATGCAAATATTTCAGTTACATATCCTTGGGCTCTATCTAGTGCCACTTGTTATTATAGAGTAAATAATGCTACTAATTGGAATGCTGTTCCTATGATTGCTTCTGGTAACAATTTTTCAGCTATAATACCTTCCCAACCTAATGGAACAATTGTTGCTTATTATATTTCTTTAGTTGATAATTATGGAAATGAATCTGGTGTTACACCTATT
>MDTD01029616.1_pt1 | contig 12646 bp, 12 predicted proteins | sample 811221 | NCBI WGS metagenome assembly MDTD01 (sample SAMN05326646, study PRJNA326480) | marine metagenome | isolation source: seawater | place: Pacific Ocean: South West | collected 2011 | reverse complement strand
GTCGACGATCAGGCTGCTGCTGCGCACCGGGTAGCTGTCCCGGGAGCGGTCGTGGAAGTAGTGTTCGAGGGTCTCCCGGATCACCGGAAAGGCCAGTTCCTGCCAGGGCACGTCGGCTTCCCGGAACAGCGCGATGTCCTCGCTTTCCTCCCCCGCGGCGAATTCCGGCCGGGTGAGACGGGCGCGGTAGAACATGTAGATCTGGGAGATGTGGGGCAGGCTGTAGACGGTGTAGAGGTCGTCGATGACCACCCGGGCGCGGGCCTCCTCCCAGGTTTCCCGCAGGGCGCCCTCGTCGGCGGCCTCGCCGTTCTCGAGGAACCCGGCGGGCAGGGTCCAGTAGCCGCGGCGCGGCGCGATGGCGCGTCGGCACAGCAGCACCCGGTCCTCCCAGGTTGCGAGGCAGCCGGTGACGACGCGCGGATTGGTGTAGTGCACCGTCTCGCAGTGCTCGCACATGTAGCGTTCGCGATCGTCTCCCGGCGGGATACGGAACACGACGGGCTGTCCGCAGGCGCTGCAGAAATTCATCTCGGGCGAATCCGGCGTTGCGAAATCCAGAGTATACAGCGCCTGCACGTCGGACTCCGGCGGGTCAGTCCGGGCGCGGGCCGAACGGCAGCACCGGAGCGCGCGGCACCGGCCGCTCCCGCTCGTCCGGCGGGTCCGCGACCGCGACCATGGAGCGCTGCAGGTCAGCGAGGGACCTGCACATCATCTCCGAGATTCTGATGGTGGCGGCCAGCGGCGTATGGGCGCGCCGCCGCTCCATGTCGACGCGGAACTGCAGCCCCTGCAGGCGGCGGCGCGTGACGTCGTTGCTGGCTGCGGCGATGACGGCGTCCGTCAGTGAACGTCGCAACGTCTCGAGTCCTTGCGGGTCGTTGCGGGCCATGTCCACCAGCACGTCGAAAGCTGGTAATCGGGGCATGGATGACCCTTTCCTTTCAATTTGAGTGTCGTCGAGCGAATCGTCTGCCCGGGTTGTTTGCTTGCGGCAATACCGTCGCTACTATGCCCGCTGCGCCGGTGTGCGAGCCACGCTGTGCCTGTAAGAGTTTTGTCATCGTAGTTTGCACCGTCGGGTGCGGAGGAGGGGAGTGTCGTGCTGCTGCAACTCGAAGACCGCCGGGTCAGGGCCCGCGGCGACTACTGGGTCGCCGACAACGCCATCGTGGTGGGATCGGTCCTGCTCGAGCAGGACGCCAGCGTCTGGTTCAACGCGGTGCTGCGCGGCGACAACGAGCTGATCACCGTGGGCGAGGGCAGCAACGTCCAGGACGGCGCGGTGCTGCACACCGATCCCGGCTGCCCGCTGGTCATCGGCCGCAACGTCACCATCGGTCACAAGGTGATGCTGCACGGCTGCGAGATCGGCGACAACTCGCTGATCGGCATCAACGCGGTGGTGCTGAACCGGGTGAAGATCGGCCGCAACTGCATCATCGGCGCCAACGCGCTGATCACCGAGGGCAAGGAGATTCCGGACAACTCGATGGTGATGGGCGCGCCCGGCAAGGTGGTCCGGGCGCTGACCGAGGACGAGATCAAGGGGCTCGAATGGTCGGCCCGCCACTACGTCGAGAACGCGCGCCGGTTCCGCGACGCGCTGCAGCACCAGCCGGCCGCGGACCCGGCATGAGCACCCCGGACGACACGGTGATCATCGGCACGGCCGGCGCGGCGTCGGCCACGCGGGTGATGCTGCTCGGCAGCGGCGAGCTCGGCAAGGAGGTGGTGATCGAGCTGCAGCGGCTGGGCGTGGAGACCATCGCGGTGGATCGGTATGCCGGGGCGCCGGCCATGCAGGTCGCGCACCGCAGCCATGTCGTCGACATGCTGGACGGCGCCGCGCTGCGGGCGCTGATCGAGGAGGAGCGTCCCCATTACGTCGTGCCGGAGATCGAGGCCATCGCCACGCCGACGCTGGTCGAGCTGGCGGCGGAAGGCCACACCATCGTGCCGACGGCGCGAGCCACGCGGCTCACCATGGACCGGGAAGGTATCCGCCGGCTGGTGGCGGAGGAGCTCGGGGAGCGCACGTCTCCCTATCGATTCGCCGCCAGCGAGGCGCAATACCGCCGGGTGGTGGACGCCATCGGCTTGCCGTGCGTGGTCAAGCCGGTGATGAGTTCCTCCGGGAAGGGTCAGTCCCTGGTCCGCGAGGCCGGCGAGGTGGATGCGGCCTGGCGGTACGCCCAGGGCGGTGCCCGCGGACGCGCCGGCGGCGATGGTGACGGCACCGTCATCGTCGAGGGCTTCGTGCCCTTCGACTACGAGATCACCCTGCTGACCGTGCGTCACGCCGGCGGCGACTCCGGCGCGCCGGCGCGCACGTCGTTCTGCCCGCCCATCGGCCACCGTCAGGAAGGCGGCGACTACCGGGAATCCTGGCAGCCGCAGCCCATGCCCGAGGCCGTCCTCGCGGAGTGCCAGCGCGTGGCCGAGCGGGTCACCGAGGCGCTCGGCGGCTTCGGCCTGTTTGGCGTGGAGTTCTTCATCGCCGGCGACGAGGTGTATTTCAGCGAGGTGAGCCCGCGGCCCCACGATACCGGCATGGTCACCCTGATCAGCCAGGACCTGTCCGAGTTCGCCCTGCACGCCCGGGCGATCCTCGGACTGCCCATACCCAACGTGCGCAGCCGGGGGCCTTCGGCTTCCGCGGTGATCATGGTGTCCGGGGACTCGGCGGACGTCAGCTTTGCCGGGCTCGAGCGCGCGCTCGAGGAGCCGGACACCCAGATCCGCCTGTTCGGCAAACCGGAGGTGCGGGGTGAGCGGCGCATGGGCGTGGCGCTCGCCCTCGGTGAGGACGTCGACCGCGCCCGGGCGCGGGCCCGGGCGGCCGCGGCGGCGGTACGGCCCCGGACGGCCTGAACCCGGGCGGGGCCGGCAGGAGGGTTGGCATTCGCCGTCCGCAGGCGCTATAGTTCCACGCTTCAGGCTCAGACAAGATGACCACGACGCGTGACGTTCCGTTCCGCACAGCCTGCCCTTCTAGCCTCGCTGCGACTGCCGGCGTAGCCGGCGTATACCTGTTTTCTCAGGGCCCCGTGCCCAACCAGTCAAGCACCCCTCGAGCCAACGCCGGCCGAGCGGGCGTGCCGATTCAGTTTCCGGAGCAAGCCGCTGACCCGAGGCGCGCTGCCCGACGTCAGTGACGCGAGGACGATCATGAGCGAACAGCCCGACACCCGAGTACCCGAGCCGGCGCCGCACAGCCGCGGCGCCAGGAAAATGCCGTTCCACAAGTACCGCCGCTTCGAGCCCATCGGTCTGAACGACCGGCAGTGGCCGAACCAGGTCATCGAGCGGGCCCCGCGCTGGTGCAGCGTGGACCTGCGGGACGGCAACCAGGCGCTGATCGACCCGATGACCGTGGACGAGAAGCTGGAGCTCTGGAACCTGCTGATGGACGTCGGCTTCACCGAGGTCGAGGTGGGCTTCCCGGCGGCTTCCCAGCCGGATTTCGACTTCATCCGGCGGATCATCGACGAGGACCGCATTCCCGACGGGGTGGCCATCCAGGTGCTGTGCCAGGCCCGTCCCGAGCTGATCGAACGTACCGTCGAGGCGCTGCGCGGCGCGCCGAAGGTGATCTTCCACCTGTACAACTCCACGTCGGAGCTGCAGCGCCGGGTGGTGTTCAAGATGGACCGGGACGGCATCATCGATCTGGCCGTCCGCGGCACGCGGCTGGTGCGCCAGGGGCTGGCGGATCTCGACTCGGACATCACCTTCGAGTACTCGCCCGAGAGCTTCACCGGCACGGAGCTCGACTTCGCCGCCGACATCTGCACGGCCGTGGCGGACGAGTGGGGCGCGACGCCGGACGCGCCGATGATCGTCAATCTGCCATCCACGGTGGAGATGGCGACGCCCAACGTCTACGCGGACCAGATCGAGTGGTTCTGCCGCAACTTTCCGCGGCGCGACAGCGCGATCATCAGCCTGCACACCCACAACGACCGGGGCACCGGCGTGGCGGCGACGGAGCTCGCCCTGATGGCGGGCGCCGAGCGGGTGGAAGGCACCCTGTTCGGCAACGGCGAGCGCACGGGCAACTGCGACATCGTCACCATGGCGATGAACCTGTTCAGCCAGGGGGTCGATCCGGAGCTCGACATGCGCGACATGCCGCGGATCCGCGAGGTGGCCGAGCGGGTCACCAAGCTGCCGGTGCATCCCCGCCACCCCTACGCGGGTGAGCTGGTGTTCACCGCGTTTTCCGGCTCTCATCAGGACGCCATCAAGAAGGGCATGTCGATGGTCGACCGGGACCGCTGGGAGGTGCCCTACCTGCCCATCGACCCGGCCGACGTGGGGTCTTCCTACAAGGAGACCGTGCGGGTCAACAGCCAGTCCGGCAAGGGCGGCGTCGGCTTCATCCTGGAGGAGGTGTACGGCATCTCGCTGCCGCGGGACATGCTGGTCGAATTCTCCAAGGTCGTTCAGCGCCTCACCGAGCAGCTCAACCGGGAGGTGAAGAACACCGAGATCCGCGACGCGCTGTTCGCCGAGTACGTCTGCGAGGAAGGCCCGTACAAGCTGGTGAACTTCGACCTGCTGAGCGGCCGCGACGCCGAGCAGCGCTGCGTGGCGCGGGTGGAGGTGTCCGAGCAGCAGGTCACCATCGACGGCGAGGGCTCGGGGCCCATCGAGGCGTTCGTGAACGCGCTGGCGGCGCCCCTGAACGAGCCGCTGAACGTCATCGACTACCACGAGCAGGCGATGGGTTCCGGCAAGGACGCCCAGGCCATCTGCGTGGTGTCGATCGACGAGGGCGAGCACGGCCGCCGCTACGGCATCGGCGTGTCGCGCAACACCATCACCGCGTCGTTCAACGCCATCATGTCGGCGTTGAACCGGCGCTGGAAGGCCTGAAGCCCGTAGGAGCGGCCTCCCGGCCGCGATCGGCCGCAGACAGGCGGGTCGCGGCCGGGAGGCCGCTCCTACAAGGTGAGGGCAGAAAGGCGGGGCGATCGCGGCCGGGAGGCCGCTCCTACAGATAGGAGAGGGTAGGAGGGCGCGGCGAGGGAATCGCGGCCGGGAGGCCGCTCCTACGGGTCAGCCGGAATCGTCTTCGTCCAGCGGCGAGGACGCCCGGGTGATCTTCAGGTTCTTGATCACGTTGTCCTTGATCTGCAGGGTCTCGATCAGATACTCGCCGATGCGCAGGCACAGGTTGCTGTCGGGCAGCGCCTCGAGGTGCTCCAGCACCAGGCCGTTGAGCGTCTTCGGGCCGTGGGTGGGCAGATCCCAGCCGAGCGCCCGGTTGATGTCGCGCAGCACGGCCAGGCCGTCGATCAGATAGGAGCCGTCCGCCTGGGGATGAATCTCCGGCATGTTGGCGGCGAAGTCGGTGGTGAACTCGCCGACGATCTCCTCGAGGATGTCCTCCAGGGTGACGATGCCGCGCACGTCGCCGTATTCGTTCACCACCAGCGCAATGCGCTTCTTCTCCTTCTGGAAGTTGATGAGCTGGGTGTGCAGCGGCGTGGCCTCCGGAACGTAGTAGGGCTCCTCGGTGAGCTGCATCAGCTCGGCCTTGGTCATCTCCGACGCCGGCAGGAAGCGCGCCACCCGCCGCAGGTGCAGGATGCCGAGCATGTTGTCGATGTCGTCCTTGTAGACCGGCAGCCGGGTGTGCTGGCTGGACGCGAGCTGGCTCAAGATCGTGCCCATGTCGTCCTCGATGTCGATGCCGACGATCTCGGCGCGGGGCACCATGATGTCGTCCACCGTGACCTTCTCGAGGTCGAGGATCGACAGCATCATGCTCTGGCCCTGCTCGGGCATGACCACGCCCTCGTTCACCACGGTGCGCAGCTCCTCCGCGGTCAGGCTGTCGCGACCGTCCGTGCCGTGGTCCCCATGGCGCGGCATGAACGGCTTCACCAGCACGTTGGAGAAGCCGTTGATGAACACCACGGTGGGGTAGAGCACCTTCAGCAGGGGCTCGAGGATGTACACGCTGCGGAACGCGATCTGCTCCGGGAGCTGGGCCGCCACGGTCTTCGGCGCCACCTCGGCGAACACCAGGAAGATGAAGGTCACCACCACCGGCGCGAGCATGACGCCGGTGTCGCCCAGCAGATGGCTGCCGAGGATGGTCGCCACCGTGGCGGCGGTGAAGTTCACCAGGTTGTTGCCGATCAGGATCACGCCGAGCAGCCGGTCCGGACGCTTGAGCAGCCGGTCCGCCCGGATGGCGCCGCCGTGACCTTCCTTGACCAGGTGCCGAAGACGATAGCGGTTCAGCGCCACCATGGCCGTCTCGGAGCCGGAGAAGTAGGCGGACATGAACACCAGCACGACCACGATGGTCGCGAGGACTTCGGCGGACAGTTCAGCGAGGTTCATCGACGGTTCAGCCGTTCAGGATGATTTCCAGGACGAATTTGCTGCCGAAATAGCCGAGCACCAGCAGCGAGAAGGCGATGAGCGTCCAGTAGGTGGCGGTCCGGCTGCGCCAGCCGAAGAAGTGCCGGCCGGCGAGCAGGACGGCGTACAGCACCCAGGACGCGAGGGCCAGGACGGTATGGTGCACGACGTGCTGGGCGAACATGTCGTCCAGGAACACGAAGCCGGTGAGGATCGCTCCGGTCAGCACCGCAATGCCGGTCCAGAGCAGCGTGAACAGCAGGGTCTCCATGCTCTCGAGCGGCGGCAGCAGCCTCAGCGCGCGAATCGACGTCCGGGTCTTCAGGGCATGTTCCTGATAGGCCAGCAGCAGCGACTGGCAGGCCGCCATGAACAGGATGCTGTAGGCCACCACCGAGAACAGGATGTGCACCACCAGGGCCGGCGCCAGCTCCTCCCGGGCCTCGAAGCCGGTTTCGCCGAACAGGCTCGCCAGCACGGCCAGCGTGGCGATGGGCAACACCACCAGCAGCAGGTTCTGGACCGGCATCCGCAGCGTCGCCAGCATCAGCAGCAGCACCATCAGCGCGGTGATCAGGCTCGCGGCGGTGAAGAAGCCCAGGTACAGCCCGGAAGGGGTGTCGACCTGCAGATACACGGCCGCGAGATGCAGCAGCAGCGCGGGCAGGGTGATCAGAGTGAGCGTCGGCACCGCGAGCAGTCGATCCTGCCGGAGGCTGCGAAGCTGCAGGGCCGCGCCCAGCGCGTAGAGCGCGGCGGCCGCGACGCTGGCGATCGCCGTCAGGCCGGAAAAGGTCGACGCCATCAGTAGACTGCCATCCGGGATCGGGGTTTCGCGAGTGGACAGGCAGTTTGGCATAACCCCACGGGGGCGTGAAGGCCCGGCCCCGTCAGCGCTATACTGCGCGGGCCCAAGCAAACGTCTCTGATCATGTTCGACAGCCTCTCGGAAAAGCTCACACAGACCCTGCGCGGCATGACCGGCCGCGCCAAGCTGACGGAGGAGAACGTCAGCGCGGCGCTGCGGGACGTCCGCATGGCGCTGCTGGAGGCCGACGTGGCCCTGCCGGTGGTCAAGCAGTTCATCGACCACGTCAAGCAGCGCGCCCTGGGACAGACAGTCGACACCGCCCTGAATCCGGGAGAGGCCTTCGTCAAGATCGTGCACGAGGAACTCGTGCACGTCATGGGCGACACCAACGACGCCCTCGCGCTGAACGCCAAGCCGCCGGTGGTGGTGCTGATGGCGGGCCTGCAGGGCGCCGGCAAGACCACCACCGTGGGCAAGCTGGCGCGCTTTCTCAAGGAGCGGCACAAGAAGAAGGTGGCGGTGGTCAGCACCGACGTCTACCGCCCCGCGGCCATCGATCAGCTCGAAACCCTGGCCGGGGAGGTGGGCGCCCATTTCGTCGCCTCCAGCGGTGACGAGAAGCCGGCCGACATCGCCGCCCGGGCGGTGAAGGAAGCCAACACCCAGTTCGCCGACGTGCTGCTGGTCGACACCGCCGGCCGGCTGGCCGTCGACGAGCAGATGATGGCCGAGATCCGCGAGCTGCAGGCGCAGCTCCGGCCTGCGGAGACCCTGTTCGTGGTCGACGCCATGACGGGCCAGGACGCGGCCAACACCGCCAAGGCGTTCAACGACGCCCTCGACCTGACCGGCGTGGTGCTGGCCAAGGCCGACGGCGACGCCCGCGGCGGCGCCGCGCTGTCGGTGCGCAGCATCACCGGCAAGCCCATCAAGTTCATCGGCATGGGCGAGAAGACCGACGCCCTCGAGCCGTTCTATCCGGACCGGCTGGCGTCCCGGATCCTCGGTATGGGCGACGTGCTGTCGCTGATCGAGGAGGCGGAGCGCAAGGTCGACAAGAAGAAGGCCGAGAAGCTCGCCCGCAAGATGCAGAAGGGCCAGAAGTTCGACCTGGCGGACTTCCGCGAGCAGCTCGCCCAGATGTCCAACATGGGCGGCATCGGCAGCATGATGGAGAAGCTTCCCGGCATGGGGGCGCTGCCGCCCCAGGCCCAGGCGCAGCTCGACGACTCCATGTTCACCCGCATGGCGGTGATCATCGATTCCATGACCCCCCACGAGCGTCGCTACCCCGACGTCATCAACGGCTCCCGCAAGCAGCGCATCGCGCGGGGGGCCGGCGTTCAGGTGCCGGAGGTCAACCGGGTGCTGAAGCAGCACAAGCAGATGCAGAAGATGATGAAGAAGGTCACCCGCAAGGGCGGCATGCAGAAGATGATGCGCGGCATGCAGGCCATGCAGGGCAACCGCCGCCCGCCGGGCATTCCCCGCTGAATCCGGGCCGCTGCGGTGGGGGGGGGCTCGGCGGTCGCGCCCCTTGCACTGGCGGCGGCTTCCTTTACAATACCGCGCCTTTCGAATCAAGGTAGTTCCATGGTCACGATTCGCCTCGCGCGGCACGGGTCTAAGAAGAACCCGTTCTATCAGATCACCGTGGCGGAGCGGTCCGCCGGCCGGAACGGCCGCTTCGTCGAGCGCCTCGGCTTCTTCAACCCCGTCGCCCGCGGCGGCGAGGAGAAGCTGCGTCTGGACGTGGATCGCGCCGATTACTGGGTGTCCCAGGGCGCCCAGCCGTCGGAGCGGGTGAAGAAGCTCATCGCCCAGGCGCGCGCTGCTGCGTCGGCCGCGACCGAAGGGGCGTAACCGCCCCGGATTCCCGCCGGTGCCCGGATCCGGTCCCGAGGCCACGCCGGAGCTGGTCGTGGTCGGACGCATCGGCGCGGCACACGGCGTTCGTGGCGGCGTCCGCGTGACGTCGGCCACCCAGCCTCCCGAGAACATCCTGAATTATCGCCCCTGGCTGCTGAAGCTGGCCGGCGGGGTCCGTGAGGTGTCGGTCGCGTCCGTCCGGGCGCACGGCGACGCCTTCGTCGCCTTCTTCGACGGCGTCCCGGACCGGGAGGCCGCCGAGGGCCTCAAGGGGGCGGAGATCGCGGTGCCCCGGAGCGCGCTGCCGGCGCTCGAGGCCGGCCAGGAGTACTACTGGCAGGACCTGATCGGCCTCGAAGTCGTCGATCGGCGGCGGGGCCGGCTGGGCACCGTGTCGGAACTGATCGAGACCGGCGCCAACGACGTGCTGGTCGTAGGCGACGGCGGCGGGCGTCCGGTGCTGATCCCGTTCGTCGGCGCGGTGGTCACGGCGGTGAACCTCGAAGCGGGCCGCATCGAGGTGGACTGGCAGGAGCCGGCCTGAGAGGACGTTCACCATGTGGTTCGGCATCGTCAGCCTGTTTCCGGAGATGTTCAGCACGGCCACGTCGTCGGGCGTGCTGGGGCGGGCGGTGTCCGCGGGCGTGCTGGACGTGTCGGTGTTCAATCCCCGGGACTTCACCCGGGACCGGCACCGCACGGTGGACGACCGGCCCTACGGCGGCGGCCCGGGCATGGTCATGATGGTGGAGCCGCTGCTGGCGACCATCGACGCCGCCAGGGCGGCGGCGCCGGCGCCGGCGAGGGTGGTCTATCTTTCCCCCCAGGGCAGGCGCCTCGATCAGGCGAGGGTCCGGGAACTGGCGGCGCAGCCGGCGCTGATTCTGCTGGCGGGCCGCTACGAGGGCATCGACGAGCGGGTCGTCGATGCGGCGGTGGACGAGGAGCTGTCCATCGGCGATTACGTGCTCACCGGCGGGGAATTGCCCGCCATGGTGGTGCTCGACGCGGTGTCGAGACATCTGCCCGGTACGCTGGGCAATGCGGCATCCTCCGTGGAGGAGTCGCATCTTGATGGTTTGCTCGATTACCCGCACTATACGCGCCCGGAAATCGCGGGCGGCCGCGCCGTGCCGCCTGTGCTGCTGACGGGCGATCACGCCGCCGTGCAGCGCTGGCGTCGCCAGCAGGCATTGCGGCGGACCTGGGAGCGGCGGCCGGATCTTCTGGTCGGCCGTGACTGGTCGGCGGAGGACCGCGCGTTGCTGGCGCCGTTGCTGAGCGCAGGAACACAGGAATCGAACGACTGACACCGGCCGCGGGCCGGTCGACACAGGAGCTTAGAAGGTGCGCAGGAACAAAGTGATCGAAGCGCTCGAGAACGAGCAGCTCAAGAGCGAGGTGCCGGAGTTCGGCGCCGGCGACACGGTGGTCGTGCAGGTGAAGGTCCGTGAAGGCAACCGGGAGCGTCTGCAGGCGTTCGAGGGCGTGGTCATCGGCCGCCGCCATCGCGGCCTTAACTCGTCGTTCACGGTCCGCAAGATTTCCCACGGCGTCGGCGTCGAGCGTACGTTCCAGCTCCACAGCCCGCTGATCGCCGAGATCCAGGTCAAGCGCCGCGGCGACGTGCGCAAGGCCAAGCTGTACTACCTGCGCGAGCGGTCGGGCCGATCCGCCCGGATTCGCGAAAAGGTCTGACGGGCATCGCGCCCGGGGCCGCGGAGGGGCTGCCTGCCGCCTCCGTGGCCGTCATCGAGTCCTACCTCGACGAGGTCTGGCTGGAGCGGGGGCTGTCGGAGAACACCCTCGCTGCCTACCGGCGCGACCTCCGCGCGCTCGCGGGGCTGCTGCCCCGTCCCCTCCTGGAAGCCGACGCCATCGCCCTGTCCGACGCCGTCGCGGCCCGGTTCCGGGCGGGCTATCGAACCCGCTCGTCGGCGCGCTGGCTGTCCTGCGTCAAGGGTTTCTACCGTCATCAGGTTCACAAGGGCCGTATCGCCGTCGACCCGAGCGCCGACATCGACGCGCCGAAGCTCGGCCGGTCGCTGCCGGGCGCGCTGTCGGAACGGGAGGTGACCGGTCTGCTGGCGGCGCCCGACGTCGACGACCCGGTGGGTCTGCGGGACCGGGCCATCCTCGAGCTCCTGTACGCGTCGGGCCTGCGCATCTCCGAGCTGGTGGGGTTGACCATGGCGTCCCTCAATCTCCGGCAGGGGGTGCTCCGGGTCGTGGGGAAGGGGGGCAAGGAGCGGCTCGTGCCGGTCGGCCAGGAAGCGCTGCGCTGGATCGAGCGCTACGTCGAGGAAGCGCGTCCCGGCCTGGTCCGCGGCAGTCCGACCGCGGCGCTGTTTCCGAGCCGCCGCGGCCGCCCCATGACCCGTCAGACGTTCTGGCACGCGGTGAAGCGCTACGCCGCCCAGGCCGGCATCGACCGGGCCGTGTCGCCCCACACCCTGCGGCATGCGTTCGCCACCCACCTGCTGAACCACGGGGCCGACCTGCGGGCCGTGCAGATGATGCTGGGCCATGCGGACCTGTCGACCACGCAGATCTATACTCACATAGCGCAGCGGCGTCTGAAGTCGCTGCACCAGGATCACCACCCGCGGGGCTGAGGGCGGAATTTAACCGGGCTGCCGCGGTCGAAACCGGGCGTGCGACCGATCCTTTCACCCAGACATTCATCCGAGAGGGGACACACCAAGTGACGCGATTCACAGCAACCATGGCCATTATGGCGCTTGCCGCCGCAGCCGCGGCCCTGACGCTGCCGGACGCCCTCGCGGAAGACGACGACGGCGCGGCGGCCGAGGCGGCGGCGACCCTGGTCAGCCGGCTCAAGGCGCTGCGCCCGGACATTCCCATCGAGAACGTCACCGCAAGCCCGATTCCCGGCATCTACGCTCTGGAGCTGGCCGGCGGCACCGTGTTCTACGGCACCGAGGACGGCCGCTACCTGTTCGCCGGCGACCTCTACCAGCTCGGCGACGACGAGCTGGTGAACCTGGCCGAGGCCGGCCGCGCGGAGCTGCGCCACGAGCTGCTCGCCGGCGTGCCCCGCAGCGAGATGATCGTGTTCAGCCCGGCGGGCGACACCCGGGCCGCCATCAACGTGTTCACGGACGTCGACTGCGGTTTCTGCCAGAAGCTCCACCAGGAGGTGCCGAAGCTGAACGAGATGGGCATCGAGGTGCGTTACCTGGCCTATCCGCGCGCCGGCGTGGGTTCCGAGTCCTACCGCAAGATCGTCTCGGCGTGGTGCGCCAAGGACCCCAACTCGGCGCTGACGAAGCTCAAGGCGCGCCAGTCCATTCCCGACGCGAGCTGCCCCAACCCGGTGGCGGAGCAGCTCGACCTGGGCCGCCAGATGGGCGTTTCCGGTACGCCCGCCATCGTCCTGCAGGACGGCACCATGCTGCCCGGCTACATGCCGGGTGATGTGAGCAGCATGGATTACGCCTCGCACCTGATCTGGCGCAACCCCGACGTGGCGCATCGCCAGTCGGTCGCCGACGACAGCCACGTGCATCTGCAGGTACCTTCGCAGGTGCGCATTGCCATTGTGCAGTACATGCAGCGCCG
>MDTD01128986.1_pt1 | contig 12647 bp, 18 predicted proteins | sample 811221 | NCBI WGS metagenome assembly MDTD01 (sample SAMN05326646, study PRJNA326480) | marine metagenome | isolation source: seawater | place: Pacific Ocean: South West | collected 2011 | reverse complement strand
TTCTGCAAAGAAAAGGTCACAGGTGTCGCATGCTCCAAAAAGCACCTTCTTGAGTCGGGCGCTTTTTCCGTAGGCGATGGCTTGTTTCAGTTGGTCTGCATAGTTCTCGTTGGTTCGTAGAGCCATGAGCGGTAAAAGGTATTACACCATTGCATCAACCCTGCGGCCTGCACATTATACCGTGTCGAATTTCCGACAGTAACTAATGCCACTTACCCCTGCTCCACCGATTTGCCCATTTGACTTGTCATGCGTCCAAAAGGAACAAACTGCCTTCTACCCGTGAGTATGAAGGTCTGGCTACACAAGTCATAATGTAGGCACTCAGGCGTGGAATTGCAGGTGAGTGGTAAATTGGGCGGAGCCTAAAAATAAACCCAACCGCCGTTGCAGTTGGGTAAATTGTATGGTGAGCGGTTCATTGCAAATCATCGAAGGCGAGATTTTCAAATTCTGCGGCGTCGATAATTGTTATGTTGTGTTTCTCTTGGAGGTCGATGTAGACTGCTTCCTCGCAATAATCCCAGATCTTGCAGGCATACCTGTCAATGTCTGAGAAGGCAACGATTTCTCGCCCATCCCAGTCAAGTACACCCCAGTTGAAGTAGTTCTCCCTCCCATCGTCAGTCGGGCAACGCAGTGAGAACTCTTGCTCATACGCATCTATCTTCTTTTGGGCCTCATCGGAGATGGCACAATTGTAGGTCATCATCCCCAATTTAATTTTCTCTGGTGGAAGGTCGTCTGTCAAGGCAAAGACATCGCTCTCTTTGGATGCGATCCAATTCCTAATCAGTCCATCATTCCAGTCTCGTGATACTTCTTCACCAACAAGTAGTGCAGTTTCATCAATGAGGAAATCCGTTATGTCCTCACGAAGAACATAACGCTGCCCATCGTCGGTGCTTTGGATGAGTGATTCAATCCATTTTTTTGTTTCCATGAGCGGCTTACGCCAATATCTCGTCTGGATCTTCTTGCCAGCGTTGTCTCATCGCTGCGATGCCCTCGGGAGGAACACCATGCAGGTTTGATTCAGCAAGAGCCTCATTCGACATTTGGCCTCTTATCTGATTGCAATTGATGATTTCAACATCGTAGTTGAAGTGCAGAGCGAGTTTGATGTAATTATCATATTCCCATCGCTGAGTGTTGGTGTTATCAACAACAATGCAGGTTCGCCCTAGAGCTACTGCATCGATGAATTTCCCAAAGCACCATTGATGAGCAATCGGAACTTGCCGTCCATTGAAGTTGTAGTTTCCCTCATCATCCATGAAGTAATCATCAGCCGAGCAAATGTCGGCATCAGGCTTAGTTTCGGATATGTGGGATGATTTTCCTACTGACGGTAGTCCTCTGTAAATGTAAACTTTCTTTTTCATGAGGGGTTCTTGCTGCCCATGAGTCTCTCCCATTCGGGTTGTAGGCGTGCTGCAACGCCTCGTTGTTCGTCTTTTGACTACTCTCATGGTGCTCGGACCCGGAATCGAACCGGGAGCTTCCTAGCCAGCGTCAGTCACATTCGCCAACTATCTGCAGTATAGAAGGGTCATAATTCCTGTCTGTTTCTAGATAATGTTGCCATTACACCATCCAAGCAAGTGAGCGGTTGTTATTACAAACCCATGAAATCCTTCCTGCATCCTTGGAATCCACATTTATGGCATTCTCCAGGGTCAAGGGGCAATGGTTCTAATGCCCCAATAGGCAGAAACGGATCATCATCGTTGTGTATAGTCACATTCTCCGTTCCGCACTTAGGGCAGTAAAGCCTTGGCGGTTTGATAAAAATAATTGTCTGTCTCATGAGCGGTTTACTCGGATTCGGATTCGTCATCTATTCTAGTCCAGTAGCGGCTTATCCACCTGCTACCAATTCGGAAAAGTTTGGGCAAATCCTCCCCGTATTCGTGATTTTCGAGCGTATACACAAAACCGAATTCGCCAACATCTTCTTCTTCAATTAAAGTGGCTGTTCTCGATGTGTATTTGTTTTTCCATTTACTCCCTATCATGAGCAGTTCAAGCTTCTACATATTCTTCGTAGATGTATTCTTCTGTTTCTATTCTAATCAGTAATTCTGACATGAGCGGTCTTAAATGAAAGACAGGTTGTTGTTGCTGACCCATTCGAATAATACCGAGTTCCAAGGACCGGATTCTTTTGATTCAATAGATTCCGACTCATTCCAACCCATAAGGTATTTGCGAGTTAATCGAACTTTCGTATGAGATCTTCCAATATCAATCCTGTCTGCGATTACTCGTTGCCCTCTTTTTAGAAATTCATCTAGCGGGTGGGCTTCGTATTCGATTTTCTTATCATTTGAATTCCAACGCTTAGAACCAACATAACGGAGTGTGAAACTTCCTTCATGTCGGCCTACTTGGTTTCCAAATGCAGCAACTATTTCTGTTGTCTTATCGTTCATGAGCGGTGAATGTTCATCATCCTACCAAATAGGTTCCTATTGCTACTGCAGCAGTTAGAACGACAAAGTTCAATGCCATAATTGACAACAAAAACCATGTTGATTTTTGCAACTTCTTGTCGTCTATGTGTTCTTGCAGAACTTTGTTTTCCAACTGCATCAATTCTAGCATTTGGTTGTAGGTTTCTATTGGCATACAAATTTGATTGTCTGACATGAGCGGTTAAGCATTTCTAAGCATCTCTTGTCTTCTGAATTCTTTGTATTCTTGCCTTTGTTGCTTAGACATTGGGATGATTCTTCCATATCTGTCACGGCCATGTGCAGGTCCGTGTTTAGCCGAAAACTCTAATGCCTCTAAAAAACGAATCTGTCTGGCTTTGTGGCCCCATCCTTTATTTTCGTTTTCTATGTAACAATAATAATTTGTTGTTAAATTCATGAGCGGTATTAATTTTTGATAGGCATCAATTTGAATCTGCAGCCTATCAACCATTCATACATAAGACCCCAATAAGGATCTTGTCTCCGTAAAGTCCACCATTTATCGCAAAAGGGTTCAACCCCTACTGAATCAAGCCACTTCATTGCGGCCTTTCTGTTCTTGAATTTCGGGGATTTGAAACGGACTCTTTCTCGATTCCTGTAAAGGTGGAGTGTGTATCTATGTTCTACCATGAGCGGATATTCAATCCAACGGGTCAGGTGCTTGAGTGCTCAAGACCCAATTGAGCGTCTTCACTACTCCTTGGAGGGCATTGTAGTTGCGAACAGCTTCAGTGAATCTTTTGTCTCTAATGCTTACCTGACTTTCTTTCAGTTTTTGGAGGGTTCTAAACCACCAATCCCTTCGTTCTTTGGCGTCATGGAACATTTCGATTATCTCATCCCAATCACGGTTGAAATCGAAGGGGGAACTTACTTGCTTGAGTTGGTGTAGTGTCATCATGTGGGGCGCATCAATTCATGTATTTGATGTGAGCGGTAATTTTCGATTAAGCACCGAAAACATCCAGCAAGTCATACCATGGAAGAGACCCGTCTGGGCGGGGCATAAATCCATATTGGTCTGCTCGAGGGTCATTTGGTCGATATTCACCCGGAGGGTTCGCCATTCTCAACCGGATAGCCCGTTCTAGGCTACGGAAGGTCACTGGGTCCTGTGGGGTGCAAATCTTCTTCAAATGTTCCAATACACCCTGTTTGATTTTCAAATCTACCTTGGGGTGCATTTTTGGAAGGATTGTTTTCATGCGTTCGAATATTTCCGGTGTTGTGAGAACAACTGGCACTAGCCACGAACGATCTACTAGTGGCTGGGGCATCTCATGTTCCATTTTGTTGGTAATGAAGATAACCTGGCCTTTGAAATCGAAACTTCTTGGCAAGCCGTTGTTGTCAGCCCATGAAGAATTCCATGAGATGACTCTTTCTCCGTATGAGTCAAGCGCAGCCTTGCACAGTTCCATCATCGTTTCTCCCGACCAAATATCCACATCGTCTAGAATCAATACTCCACCGTCTCTTCGGTTGTGCATTGCTGTATAGACACCAGTTGGTGCGATGTGTCCAGCAACCCAAGTGAATCCTTGTTTGCCTTTCTTTCCATCTTCGTCCTTTACGAGGTTTAGTCGTTTTAGGGCTTCTTTAACCATGTGGGATTTGCCGAGACCGCCTGTTCCACAGACGATAACGGATGGACTGAATCTCCTGATTACCATGGAGACAATGCTCTCCATCATCTGAAACCTCTTGTTTACTGGATGGCGACCCATTTTCTCTGTAATCGATTGGTTGCGCTTTCTCATCTCACGGATCTTTGCATCTTTCTGATGGTCTTGCACAACTGGAGTTGCTGCACTTGCATTTGGAGTTACAACACCACTAGACGGAAGCATTTGCTTTGCCGCCTGTATTTCTTGATTTGTAATTCCTTGTTGTTGCAAGTCATTGTTTTCCATGAGCGGTATTCAATTAGCCAAGAACCACCAAGCCTCTGATGCTGCTTGAGCGTCTTTTTTGCTAATTGAAATCCTTCTCCCGCCTTTTGTGGCAGATGTGAGGACTGTTCCTCCTTTAGACCATTCTAAGGCCTGTCTTTGTGCTTGTTTTTTCGCCCTTCTACTATGTTTCTCGCTGCTATGAGCGATTCGGGCAGTCTTATCGTAATATTCAGTCGTTCTGTTGAAGTCTATTGCGCCTGTTTTACGGCTTATCTTCCACGGAAACTTCCGAGACATGAGAGGTAAGTTGGGTCACGCAAACAAAAACGCCCAACCGCATAGTCGCGGTTGGGCTTTTGAATTTACATGACTGTTGCGTGGGGGGTGCTCGAGATTTTTGCTCGCCGCCTGCCTGCTGCATGGCTCTCGAGGGTCCGTAAGGCACGACTCCAAACACAACCCTACTGTCATCGACATCGCCGCAGCGAGTGCCGAATAGTTCGGGTTGGTCTCGGAAATCTTATCTTCATGGCTTGGGTTGCGACCCCTAGGCTTTTCGCGCCACCATGATGATGAGAAATCCTACATCCTTACTTCCATTGGACGCCGAGGCTGGCCCCGGCATAGTGTTCATTTTTCATATACATGAGAGGTTGAACGATGCACCCGCCAGCCATTGCTTGCCTTGCAATTATCTTGTCTTTGCTTGCTAGGCTGGCGGGGTGTTCTGATGATTTTCTGCTTTGAAATCAGAGGGAATCTTCCTTCACTTTGTCTGTAGCGTCAGCCTTCTTGCTGTTCGTTACTACGACTTGTAAGTGAGGTAATCCATCGTCATCTGTGCTTATGTCAATGAAATAACCACGGATGCTTTCGTTGCAATCAAGTGCTCTGCGCCAGACTCTTGCATCACCAGTAGGAGGTGCGGCAATTGGAATGCCTGCTTCCTCTAGCATGGTGTGGACTGCGAAATCTGCCTCATTCATTGGATTGGAAGCTGCTCGTCCGGATAATACAAATCCTGGACTGATTCCATTTCCATCTGGACGAGTTAGGCTGAACTTCTGGGCTGGACCGTTTAGGTCGCCCAAGATGTTGATTAGCCCGTGGCCGATTTGTCCTCGGCGCACTCTTCCATTTTCAGAGGTAGTCGCTTCTTGTCCTTCCATAAAGAATGGAATAGATCTAATGCGGAGAGCACAGTTGATTAGAGCAACGAATCCATTGACTACATATTGGCTGTTAGCACTGTGAAGTTGCCAACGGCTCAAGCCATCCACGGAGGGTGTAGGCCAGTAGTCCATCTTTGGGTTGTTACATTTTGCCATTCGCACGAAAACAACATTCAGTCCAACAATTTGTGGACTTGGTGCTGTGACGATTTCTGAGATAATCCCTGCATCTTTCAAGACGCTGAGTTCATCGATAAGGATTTGCTTGTCAAGTCCGAAAGCCATTAGGTCAGTCATAACTTCGTATACTGGACCGTCTCCATCGGTGTTTGGCACATACTTGAAGCGGGTTCCTTCAACAATATATCGAGTGAAGGTTTTCTTCTGCTTGCCTTTTCCTTTGGTTGTAGCTTTTCTTGTGACTTTGACGCCATCCAAGTGCTGTTCTGCAGCCTGGAGGGTTTGGATAAAATCCTCTGTCGTCATCTTTTCGTTCTTTTGGTTTGTCTGAATCATTTCTGTGTTCATGAGCGGTGCTTTTAGACATCAGCCTTAGCATCACAGAGGAACCCGTTGCTTCCTAAGAGCGCCAGGGTTCTTGCGCTTCTTAGGTTTGACAACAGGTTGCTGACTGTTGCTGGACGCCTGATTGAACAGGTTAGTCGCAGAAACAGACTTGCGAGCCTTTGGCTTGTTTTGCCCCTTGTGAATCTTCTTGGCATGTGGCTTAGACGCCTTTGCCTTGACAGTTTTCAAGTGCCTTCTCCAAGCCTTGATGTGAGCATCATAGACTGGATCTGCGAAAACTGCTTCTGGCACATACCTCGAAACCATTTCTCCGATGCGAGCCCATCCAGCAGGACTCAACGCATCATTCATTGCGTTCTTAATCTTGCTGACATAGGATGCTGGAGCATTCTTTTTCAGTCTGCTCCACTTCTCGGAACCCATACTTGTTACCCAAGTAGGGATGTAAATTTCACTGGGGGTTTCAATGTTCTTATTTTGCATGTAATTCATGAGCGGTTGATATGTCGAGTAAAAAACTCAACGATATGCGCCATACTTCAAACCGGGAATCGGATGTTTTCCGCTTCCAATCTTCCTCATAGAGGCAATCATGGAGTGGAGAACTTGATTCGAACGGAACGAAAGTTCGTTTGGCCCCTTGGATGCATCCAAGTTGCCTTTGAAGTCGAAAGCACCTGCTTCTTGAAGGTCTGTCTCACAAAGGAGGCAGAGCCACTCAGGAGCGTGTCCAACTGTCAACACCTTGCGGTGTCCAACAGAGGAAAACTCCGGGCTGTTCAAGTTACAGTTGCAAATAGCGCATGTCTTTGGCATCAATTTTTGTGTCTGATTGTTAATCATGAGAGGTGTGCGGTTTGGGCTCTGACAGAGCATTGCCTTCACCTACTATGGTCTCGAATCTCCCTTGTCTCTCAAATCCTGTCGGGTGGGAAAAGTCCGCCTTGCCGCCAATAAAGGCTCCAGGTGTGTTATTCCCTCTTAATTGAGAGTCGGCTTGCGAGGAACTCTGTTTCCTCTACGGCCACGCCCGGGTCTGGGCTTGGGGGAGTAGGCTCTTAGCAACATCAATCCAAAGTGTCCGTCATAGACTTCGAGTTTGAATTGAATCGGCTTCGAGTTTATCGATTCCATAGTTGGTGGTCTCATTCATTCGCTGCTCCTATCAAAATAAATTGAGCATACGACGAAATGTTGACCGTTATACGAGTGGTGTGGGGGGTGGGTTATGTTCGTCTCGCCTCACGACAATTCTTATCATTGCTGAATCCGAACCAGCAGTCTTTCATAGGTTCGGGGGCTTTTTCTGCATGGTGATAAAGCAGTTAGGCTTCAACCCAAAAAGGAAGGATCTTGAAGAGTAGGTTCTTCTATGTCCTCTTTGATTGGGGCTAGAACTTTGGACTCGTTGAAAGTCCAACCTAATTCCATCATCATGGAGAGAATCCATTCAGGTGCTTGGCTCCAGTTCCCATAGAACTTGATGTTGCACATGTTGGCGAATTCAATGATTTCGCTTTCTAATGTGCTTGCTGTCTTGTCATGAGATGCTGCAGTTGCTGCAATTGCCTGAGTAATGGTTGCTCCAGATGCTTCTACTTCTAGAATGATACTATCCCAAAGGAGTTTCATTGCTGAGTATAGGCTCAGGTAAATTCGTTCTGCCATCGTGCTTGTCTGCTTGCTAACTTGTGTTTGTTGCATGTGCGGTGGTTAGTCGCCCCGTCGTTGCTGCCTTTGCTAGCACTATCGGGGTTTTCTGTTATCCTAGGGGTGTCAAGCCCTAGTCAAGCCGAGGATTACCAGTCCTCGATTGCCAGATAGCTCCTACCAAATATGAGTATTCTAACTGGACTCCAACGCTCCTTGCCGGAACCTGTGGGGGTTGCGTTGAGCGATTGATGTCTGTTTGAACAGAGCATATCGTAAGGAGGTTCTCCTTGTTACGATTGTGTGTGGTGAGGGTTGCCAAAATCCGTCAATGGCTTAAAAGCCGGCCCGAGGGCTACTGTTGCGGTTTTGGCTGGCATCGTTAACTAGTTTAATGCCTCCCTCATTGTAATAGGTCATAGGGGGCTTAGGCCTTGACCTAAATGTGTCATGTGGGGGGTGAGGAAGAACTACGCGATTTTTAATCCTGTTCCAGGGCTAGTTTTTCTAGCACGGTAGTTCTTCCTCATTGTAATAGGTCATAGGGGGCTTAGGCCTTGACCCAAATGTGTCATGTGTGGGGAGCCCCCCGAAGGCCGAAACCTTCGGAGGGGCGAAATTACAATCCTCAGATTGTATGGTTCCGTAAAATACGGACTAATATCACAACTTTATGTGTAAATCACTCCAAAGGACATCAATAGTCTTGAGGTCTCGAATACATACGATATCCGCATTGTTCATGCAGAGGAATGTCGAGATAATGGTATACTGGTAATTCAGGTTCTTCCCATTTTCTTCGCTGTAGTTCATGCCAAGTGATCTTGTTTTCGTTCATGAAGCGAAGTTGGCGATCAGTTACGGTTACGGTCCAACCGGACCCCGTTTTGATTGTCCATGTCCAACCTGCAGTATAGTCAGTCGACCATACCTTTTTTCCATCGTTATCTATTCCTAAAATGTATTTTTCTTTAGGGGTGGTCATATATTCAAACCATGCCATGTGGGGTTTATGCATGGTTGTCGTTGTTGTGCTTGTTATTTTATTTCTTTTCATGTGTGGTGTGTTTTTGTGTGTAGTGAGCGGTTTAGCCCGATTTCCAATCCATACTGACGAACTTCCTCGTCAACCAATTCTGGCCTTGCGGCACGCTCGGTTGGCGTAAGAGAGCGAGACCATGACCCCAAACGGGGCTTTAGGTCTTCGTAGCTCGCCTTCTGTTCACCTGCAACCATTGCTGGTTCCAGGTGCTCTCCAATAACTACTGTTTCAGGTTAGGGCATCGGTTTGAACCGGGCGCTCGTGGACGGTCAAGACCAGTCCAGTTGCTTGCGGTGTAGCCGATATTGCCGTTGCCTGTAACTTCAATCAGGGGTGTCCTTCACCGTCATAGCGGTGTCGGTAACGATACTTTCTTCATTTTCCCCTCTTCCCAGCATTGGAAATCGTTGAATGGCTAATTTGCTTGTTTTATCATACAGACCCTTGAACTACCTCATGTTCAGAGGGCCAAGTCTCAAATGTCCTTTCGGAGCGTGAAATCCACCTAAGCAGCAACCAGCCGCTTTTGTTTCGCAATATATCGGACCAATTGGCTAAGAAAGCCAATAGTGATTATGTCACCAACGAGGTACTTTTCGTCAATATTTCGTTTTTCGGTGGATCCACATTGGGAATGACGGTGATAATCGTCATTCCTCTCATTTGTAGACCCGTTAGCCGAGTAGAGGCACTCAAAGGTGCGGGTATCTCTATTTCTCGACCCGGGTTCTCGGTGAAGTCTCTTTCGAGGGTCATACAATCGTATTCCCTATCGCTAGGGTTTGATTGTTACTTCGTGAAGGCTCGTAAGCCAACCGAGAGAGGGCATTCCTGTCCTCATTGTAATGAGTCATAGGAGCCCATGGCCTTGCCTAAGCAAGGTGGTGTGTGGTTTATGTTCTTCGTAGCATCATGCCACAGGAACTTGATAAACAGGCCATAAATTGCTGCTTGAGACATGATCTGTTGGCTCTAGAGTAGCTTCTCTGAATCAATCTGTCCTTTTACAACACAATATGGTATGTAGTTTATGCTATGCGTAGTATTACGCCACAGGAGGTATATGAAGTGGCCTTTGGATCTCGCTTTCTTCGAAAGGGAAGCTTGTCCTGGCAACTGCATAACTGCAAGTAGTGTAATATGGCATATTGTTTATGCTATGCGTAGTATTACGCCACAGGAAGTATAAGAAGTGGCCTCAAGAGATCGTCTTTCCATAAGGAAAGCTACTATGGCCTTCATTACTTCTATTAGTGTAATATGGTGTATTGTTTATGCTATGCGTAGTATTACGCCACAGGAGGTATAAAAATTGGCCTCTATTTACTAGAGATCTTGGCATAACGCCATAATTAGCTACTTCATTCAATAAATAGTAAAAATTGGGGTGTTGTTTATGCTCTCCAGAATATTGTGCCATAGGCCTTATTTGGCAAGGCCTGCAGGCATTACCATGGCAGAGGCCGAAGATACAGCGAATCAGTTAGGGGCTACTGCTGATTTTTCTTCGATTCAAACTGTTCTTTGTCCTGCTTATGAAGGCCCTAGCCAATGTGCAGTCCGTTTGGCTAGAGATGGCGAATTCCAATCACTTGCTATTGACGGCTTACGAGGCGTAGCCTATTGTGGAGGTTGTTCAATGGAGTTTTTGATTGACCGTTATCAGGTATCACACCAACAAAAGAAAACAGATGAAGGCGTGGAAACCTTTGGATCAATTCTTTCAAAATCCGGCAAGCAAAGAAATCGGGAGCAATCTGTTGACAGGTTAGCATATTTATGTTCTAGCAAATTGAACTTATCTCAAAATGCTCTTGCCCAAGCTAGATTATATCTTTTCAACATGATGGAAGCAGGTGCAGCGAAAGGCGGGAGAGGTTTCCCTCAACTAGAAGTCGTAGCCGCCTATGTTGCAGGGCGTATGGATAACCAGTCTCTAACGCTCGAATATGTCGTTGATATTCATCGAGATTGGATTACAGAAGAAGGGGATTTCAAATCAATCAAAATGGCCTCAATGAAGTCGGTAAATCGGCTCTTACAGAAAATGACTAGGGAAAAGATACTACCTTACCCAAGGCCCACGGCAGACGATATTATTGGTTCGAATTCATGGTGTTTAGCAAACTTAGATGAAGATGTCCTCCGATTAGCGAAGGAAATCGCTAATTCTGGAGCCCAAGGTTCTCCTGACTCTATTGCTGCAGCGTCCATTATGCTCGCTACAAAGGATAAGCGAGTGATTAGGCCCGGTGATATGATATCACGACCTAGGGCTTTGATGGCTGGAGAGGCTGACGGGCAGCGTTTGACTTTGGAAAGTGTAGTAAAGTTATTTCCTGGCACTACTGCTAGAACTGTTCGGCGCAGAATGAAAGAGATTCGTGAAATTATGGATATCAATTTGCCGCTTACAAAGGCTCAAGTTGAAGTTTTAGAAAATCCTGACCCACGCAAACAACGAGTAAGAGAAACGGTAGCACAGGTTTTCTCTGAAATGGATTCAGAACTAGGGGAGAAAATCCCCTTTTCATCAAAAGATGTATCAATCTTGAGAAAATTGAAGAAATTAGACTAGAGGTAGTGTAATCTCTCTTACTTTTCTTTTCGCTGCTGCTTTATTGTATTGCAGTAAAACATAGTGAATATCTCTGCGATTGTAGTTTCCGTTTTCGTCTGGTTCAGCAGACCAGCAGGCGTATCGTAGTGAGCGGTCTTCTTCCTGCATTAAGTCAAGCATCGTTTCTGGATCTACGCTGTATACTTCTTGAAGCTCTCGAAGAGATAATTGTTCATCTGGCACTAATCTCCAAAGTGTCCTCTTGTATTCTCCAGTTCCATCTTTACTACGCTCAACACCTGCAGGGTCAAACCGTTCTGGATATGATGATAGAATTCCAGCAATGACAGATTTGCGTTCGCCCATCTTTGTGAGAATTTTATCAAATGGTAAGATTTCTTCTTCTGATTCTTGGAATATTTTTTCTATCTTGGGTACAAGTCGGTTTTTGGCCTTCCTCCCCATTATGCCTCATCCTCCAAACTCTTGCGTAATTCTTGAAGTTCTTGAACCAAGCGCCAAACAATGTCGTCCATTGTTTCACCCCTGTTGCCCATGTTGTTCAATAGTTCATGCGTTCTTTGTTTTACATTGATGTGTTTCAATTTGGAACCATCGGCGGCAGTATTCCCCATGAAATCCTCTGTGCGTATCTGTCGTATAAATTGCAGGGGTTCGGAAGGTTTGAGAGGTGATGTGAAATCCTGTGATTCACATTCAAGAGGGGAGAGGTTTTATGTGCCTTGTTGCACCAGTGTTTGACAATGAAGACAGAAGACCCTCTTGTTCAAGCATTACTCAAGACCTTGATGGAGCTTGAAAATGTGCCTGAAAGAGATTTGAAAAAGATGATACAATTAGCAGGCCAACTATGCGACCAATTAGAAAGTCCTGATAGAATTGCTGCTTTGATGCTGCAGATGTTAGATTGTTCAAAGGAGATGGAATCCGATTCATCTATCACTGGTTATGTGTGATTCCTTCATACGACTGAACTCCTTCGGCCTCAACATGGAAGTAGGTTTTCTCCTGTTGGGAAATGCGCCATTTTACAAAACTGGTTACGGAACTCAATTGAAAATATTAGGAGATCAACTAATCAAAGAAGGATATCCTGTCGGCCATGTTGTTGATTTCGGCTATGCCGGAAATATCATGCAATGGGAGGGTAGAACGATTTATCCCGCAGATAAGTTGCCAGGAACTCTTACTAGCGTGACAATGAAAAATCATATTAATGAATTTCAAAGTAAACATGGATTGGACGAAGTTATTGTTTGGTCTTTGGGAGATACATGGAAGTTGAGCAAACTCAAC
>MDTD01027182.1_pt1 | contig 12649 bp, 8 predicted proteins | sample 811221 | NCBI WGS metagenome assembly MDTD01 (sample SAMN05326646, study PRJNA326480) | marine metagenome | isolation source: seawater | place: Pacific Ocean: South West | collected 2011 | reverse complement strand
TCCCGGCTATGTTTACCTCACCACCTTCGGCCACGGCATCTGGTCCGGTAGTCTGTAAGAGCATTGATGCCATAATCGCGATGATTGCGATCACGACAAGCAATTAGATCAGTGTAAAGTTGTGGATGTTTTTCCTGTTCGTCTTTCAGCTCCTCTTATATTGGTTATTTGTTATTTCTTACTTACAAGATACCAATGTGATACTTCGATCTTATTCTTTTCCGCCTTGCAGCCGTATAATCCAATCGATAAATTTTTCACCAAATCCAAATCGAGCTTTTCGTTCGCGTCCGGTGCGTTCGATTGATTATGCACCAGGCTGTCAAATGGTATATAAACCACATGCCATAAGCCATCCGCCGGGACTACCGGTGACGCCGGCTTATATGCGACATCGTCATTTTCCCAGACCAGAGCCAACAGATTGTTGCCTGCTGCGGCGCTGTTTCTTACACGCAACACCATGCCGTCAGCATTGGTTACATCTACTCCTTCCGGCAGCCTGAACCTTGGGAAGGCCCATGACCCTTTACTGGTCGGCAGGGCCGCGTCTGCTGTCCATATATTATTATACACGCTAAGCTTCAATCCGTCAGCAGGATAGGCCAGTTTTTCCCATCTCGGAAGGTTGGTTATCGGAAGTTTTATTTGCTTTGAGAATTGAGCAAGCTGTTTTTCCAGTGACATTTCAAACCAGAACTTCATCACCAGCGGCAGGACTAGTTTATCCTTTTTCTCTATGTTCAGTCTAATGGACGTCGCTCCGGCCAGTTTGCTGATCTGGTCGCGGTCGAACTGCCAATTTAAGGTGACATGTTTTCCGGCCGGTATATTGCATTCGGGGAATTTGAAATTCAAGGTTTCACCGGTGCTTTCGGCTCTGGCGGAATAGGATGCTTTGATTAATGAAGCTTTATTTGATGTGTTATAGACTCTGGCGCTGACCGTTTTGGCTTTTCCGGTATTCATGGCTATGTAACCGGTCGAACATGGTGAAAATTCAGCCCGGGACAGGTTAGCCGCGGGAATTATGTTCCAGTCATATTTGTCGGAGTTTCTTTTGATTCCGTTTTTTTGGGATGATTTTTGCTGACGACTTTTTTGCAGGCTGGACTTTATTGAGGCAAGACGGATAATGCCATAACAGACTCCGTCAGGGGCCGGGACTTTTCCTGTACTCACAGACATTTCCCGTCCGTCCGCTCCGATCAGTTGGTCAAACTTAAGTTTACAGTCAAAGGTTAGCTCAAGGTCTGGTTCCCCCGGGAAATTTACCACTGTCGCGGTTCCATTACCATTGTCGAAAACCTTGTTGCTGCAGGATACAGCTTTTGGACTGAGTTCACCAATAAATTTCTTGTTGGCCAGGATTCTTTTTGCTGTTATATAGGAGGCCCACAGCCTTCTTGGGCTGTCGTTAAGATTCATCAAACCGGTCTTGCGTCCGCGATATTCCCAGGCGACATAGACGAAAGGGAAGAATTTGGTGATGCCGCAGGCCTTGGCCTCTACTGCTTTGCGGACAATGTCTCTGGCGGATGAAAAGCGCCAGTCACTGAATTTTCCCTCGCCGGTGTACAACAGTCCAGCTTCCGATATCCACAATGGTATTTCTCTGTGACCGTATTTTGCGAATGTATTTTGGTATTTTTCTGTCAGCTTGACCAGCTTGTCAGCATCCTCATAGGTATGGAAACTGATAATATCCGAACATTCCAGCAGACCGTTTTCGATTGAGGTTGTAATGAATGCCTTGTTATAATGAGCAAAAACACCGCCGACTAGCGGCAATTTCGAATCAGCGTGACGCATTGCTGATGCCAGCATACGGGTGAATGTCATATATTGATCTGCCGGCATATTGCTGCTGAATCCGATATCCGGCTCGTTCCAGGCTTCCAGGGCGAACCAGTCAAAGCCCATTTTATTTAGCATAGCCGTCCATGATATTTTCGCTCCAGCTATGTCTTTCGGGTAGGTGCGGTTGCCGCCACCAAGCCACTTGGGCGAGTGGCAGTAGGCGATCATCTGCTTGATGCCATTCCTCCGGTACTGTTCAGCCAGAGTTAAATATTCGCGGCGCGAGTAATTGAAATTCCATTTACCGGAAGCGGGGTTGATCCATGTCCAGTTAATACGGTCGCGCACTTGAGTTATGCCGCAGCGTTTCAGAATGCGGATCAGGGCAGGGCGCTTACTCTTTTCGCCCCACTCTTTTCCCCCGGTAAGCCAGGCGTCCAGCGCGAAGAAATTGTCAGATGGTAAATTCTCAGGCACGACGAATATGCCGAACTCTTCTTTGCAGGAGTTGAATTTCAGCGTATAATATCCCTGCGGCAGGTTTAGGTGTAATACTGCTTTTTTTTTCTCAACCACAGTTTTTCCGCTTAAGACGACTTTATTCCAATAGTCTTTTAATACATAAGCCATATTTTTCCGGGGATTTCCAAGTACAAACTCCAATCGGCCTCTGCTGTTTGGAGTAATGATGAACTGGTCCAGTTTAGCCGATGAAACCTTTACCTTGGTATCGCCGCATAAAGGTAATGCGGCAAGCAGGCAGAAAAGGCATATGTTGATATATTTTTTCATGTGTAATTGCAATTTTTCTTCAGCTCTTTATTTAAGGGAGTACTGTTTCTGCGACGAATGAGTAATCATTGACAAGCTTTGTTTTGTCCGCAGACTCAACATGACCGTCAGCCATTGATATGTTTGCGCGTCTTCCGTTATTATGCAAAGTGAATGCTTTCCAGGGCGTAGCCCCCCAGGTCAGTTGAATCAGCCAGATCGGGCGCATGGCGGAGCCTGTGGCGCTGTCGCTGAGAATTACGACCTTTGACGGATTCTGTATTTTGGGCAGCCACCAGCCGGGATATTTTGTCTCTCTGGTTTGCCAGCCGGGATATTTTGTGGTCGACCAGTCAGTCATGCCGTAAACGTTCCATATTGCCCACCACTTGCCTTTCTGGATGGAAGACGGGCAAACCATGGGAGAGGTCTTTCCCTTTACCTGTTCGGGGTAATAACCGGCCAGAACCAGGGATTCATGCCAGAACGGTGATTTTGTGCCGGGATCATAATAATAACCCGGAGGCAAATAGCCGTTATAGTCGTTGGCATATCCGGACATGGATAAGCTCAGTTGTTTCTGGTTGTTTATACAGCTGATTGATTTAGCTTTTTCCCGGGCTTTATTCAAAGCGGGTAAGAGCATTGATGCCAGAATCGCGATGATTGCGATCACGACCAGCAATTCGATTAGAGTGAAACTATGGATGGATTTCCTCTTCATTATTCTACTCCTGTTTTTTATCTAAAAAATGAGACTTAAAAGCAAAATTATTTTGCGGAACCACAGCTTTCGCGTTCGATCAGCTGACACTGCAGCAGGATCATGCGCGGAGGCAGTTCGGGATTTTCTATCCTCTCAACCGCACACTGGGCCACAACTCTTCCAATATCTTTTTTATTGACCCTGACCGTGGTCAGGGCCGGATTGCATAAACTGGCGATAGCGTCGTCATTGAACCCGATGACCGAAAGATCTTCCGGTATTTTTCTACCCATGTTCCAGGCGGCTTTGACCACCATTGAAGCAACCATATCATTATGGCAGAACACTGCGGTCAGTTCCGGATGCTCTTTGAGCATCGCAGTCGCGTCTTCATAGGCCGAGTTAGGGGAAAACGGTTCCGTCGTGTAAAATGACTTTGTGGACAAAGGAGTAGCTCCGGCCGCCATGGCCAGCCGGTAACCGCCTTCACGTTCGGTTCTGGCAAACTTTTCATCCAGTTTGAAGCCGAAATAGGCGATATTCTTGTGTCCGCGATCAATTAAATACTCGGTCGCTTCACGTCCGGCCTGAACCATGTTGCAGCTGACGTAATCGATGTCAGGATTGGACACACAGGCACCGACTCTTACTACATTGCAGGAGTATTTTCCGGCCAGATCAAGAAATTCAGGAGAACAGTCCAGTACGATTAGTCCATCAACGTTGACTTCGTCAAGCAGCTCTTCGCGCCGCAGTTCGTCTTCGAATTCTTTTTCATTCTCGATAAAGACCAGATTATAGTTGCGCCGCCGCAGTTCCTCTTCAATCGCGCCAAGCATTTCACCGTAGTAGGGGTCGCCATATTTATCCTGACTGCCTGGAACCACACAGCCGAAACGGCGCAGTTGACCGCGCCCGATACCGCGCTTGCCGACCAGTTTCCGGGCCGCCTGGTTGGGGCGGTAGCCCAGTTCATTAATGGCCTGCATTACCCGGTCAGACAGCTCTTTGCTGACCTTGCCTTTGCGGTTCAGGACGTTCGATACGGTCATCGCTGAACAACCAGCTTGATTGGCTACTTTTTTTATCGTTACACTTTGCATGATATTGTTTTGTAAAATGTTAAATTAAGTAATGATTTGATGTCTGAAATCTATTATATCCGGTTTAAATGACTTTGTCAATACCTGTTTTTATATTTCATTAAATTTTAACGTTAAAATAAAGTATCTCTCCAGAGGTCATGTTGGTTTTAGGGTATGGGAGCCAGCTATGTGTATTTTTTGAATATTCATTATTTATGCGTGATATTGGTGTATAAGTTTATAATTATTATAATTTTTTTATCCGGAGGGTATTGACAAATGTGTATACAGGTATATAATAAATGTATATACAGATTTTATGTTATGTTTTATTAGTAAGGTTTGATAAATGGAGAATGTCAGTAAAAAAATAGAGGATCGTTTATTAAAGATGATTGACTCTATGAAAGAGAATGACAAGTTGCCGTCAGAAAGTGATTTGTGCAGGAAATTTTCAGTATCACGGATGACTGTAAGTCGTATATACGGTCGCCTGGCGGAAAGAAAGTTGATATACCGCAAGGCCGGAAGCGGATCTTTTGTCGCGCCCATGGATAACACTGCATCGGATAAAACAATCTATGTACTTATGCCCTGCTTCAATTTTTTAGCTTCGAGTTGCAGATATCCGTTACCCGAGTTTTGGGATGCTATATATCAGGAGAGCCATAGATTGGGGTATAAGCTTGTCATGATTGCCTGTTCGGATACCAATAATCCTCACGAGATCAATTTTAAATATCTCGAACGGATACCGGAAGGTGCCAGCGTGGTTGTTTACAGTTCATGGTTCAGCGGTACATTTGATTTTCTGATCGAGAGGAAGTGTCAGGTTGCATATGTCAATGATCAACTTGGCGAAGACATTTTTTATGACTTCATCGGCTCAGCTATGGTTTTTAATCTTGATCGCAGGAAGTGCGGTTATATGTTGGTTCGCGAGATGCTTAATGCCGGTTGTAAAAGACCTGCTCTGATTAGTCTTAATTATCGAAACAAAAGATCATTGCAGACTCATCCGCGGTCGATTGGCTTCTATAATGCGTATAAAGATTATACAGGCAAAGATCCGGCCGGAGCTGAGTGCCGGTATTTTCCGGAGGAGGATGGTCCCGATGACCTGTTTAACAAACTTGACCAGTTTTATCAGCAATATCAGTTTGATGGACTTATATTTCATAGTGTGGATACCCAGAATGCGATATCCTGGCTTGCGAATAAATATGGACTGAATATACCTGACGACCTGAAATTGTTTTGTTCAAATGATGATGATGACCGTCTTTATCTGCCATGCACCACTTCATGTTACCCGTGGAAAGAAATGGGGAGTATGATAATTAAAAGTTTGGCGGAAGGAGTTATACCGGTTAATATTTCATATTCAGCCAGATTTCATAATTATATACCAGTAAAGAAGAAAAAAGTGATGGAAGTGATTGAACATGTTTTTTGACGCGCTGGTTTAAAAACGTTTCTTTGATGTCGATTTTTTTTATAGTATAGTAAAGCCAAAACTAAGATAAGGAGAAAGAGAATGAGAAAGATTAACAGGAAAAACGGTTTTCGGAGAAAAAGTTTTACATTGATAGAGCTTTTGGTGGTAATTGCGATTATTGCAATTTTGGCCTCAATGTTATTACCGGCACTTAATAAAGCCCGTGACCGAGCAAAGTCGACAAAGTGTATAAGCAATTTGAAGCAGCTGGGTCTGGCTTTGGAAAACTATAAAATGGATAACGGTGATTATTACATTCAACGGAAATACCTTTTTTCGTCATCCCATCCAGTCATCGATGGCATCACATATAATAAAGATTTCATAACTTGGGGATGGACATTAACTTTCTTGAAATATTTGCCATACAATCCCAAGGACAAATATAGTTCAAAAGCTCCAACACTTTCATGTCCATCAACCAGGACTGACGAACCGGCAGCATCTCCATTATACGACCGGGGGCCGCATACCACCTACTATGGTGACTATGTAATTAATTGTTGGAAGCAGGGATACGCTTATTCAGGCAGATATAAAGGTGTATCGGGCAGAAAAGAAACTGAAATAAAATATCCTTCAAAAACCTGGTTTATAGCCGATGGAGACTACTATTTTGTTCAGGATTCAACAACTGAAGATAATATTGCTGCCCGTCATTCTTATTCAACAAATTGCCTGATGACTGCTGGACACGTAGTAAATCTCAAGCCGACCGAATTATTTGCTCCGGCACAAGGGAGTTTAACTAATTATGGGTATTTCTGTAGTGGGTATATGCCATAATGTCTGTTTGCTGGAATTTGTTTCGGATATTCGCCTTAATTAACTTAATATTTGGGTGTGCCATGCCTTGATTTAAAATGCCATAAATATTGCATATTTTTACAAAACAGAGCGGTTGAAAGTTTAAGCTTTAAATGTCCCCGGTGTTTTGCAAAATACACAAATGTGCTTTTGATTCATCGCTGTTGAACATGCTGGTTGAAACATAAAAATATAACATGAAAAACAGGATATTTTTCACGAATGCAAAAGATATTTATTGTAAAGAGTCAGTTCTTAATGAGAGCCGTTAAATATGTCGTTTTACTGATGGCTCCGGTCATGAGTATAAATTCTGCTTCAGCTGGAACTCGGCAATATACTTCGTTGTCCCGGTTTAAAGGAACATTCAATAAGCAATTCGGTTACGCCGGTAAAGAGAATGTTTCTTTCTTCACTAATAAAACTGAACCTCCAATAATGAAAATATCTGAAAGCAAACGTTATTGTAGTTATGCAGGAATCAATTTGAACGATTTTTCCGGCATGAATAGTGTTTTTATCGGGGTTGATTGTAAAACATCAAATATTGCTAATGCTATTGGAGCTTGTATATATTATTACTGGCTTGATAAAAAAGGTAAAAAGATCGGAAATGGAAGATATATTTTGCGCCAAAGCGGAACCTCAGACTGGCAGCATTTTGAAAAGATCGTTACCTCTCCGGCTCCATTGAATACCAATGGGATCTGCATTGCATTCTCTCTATATAGCTCCAAGGACAAAGATGGCAGCCATGAAGGTTATGTTTTATATAAAAATCCGGTAATCAGGGTGGCAAAAGATCAAGACGGCGAGAGTGTCAAAAAAGCGGCGCTGGCTCGTAAAAAGAGTCGGAAGGCGTCTGTTACGCCAACTCCGCAATTATTTAATTGCCGGTTTACGAACAAACTGCGCGGAGTTTCCTTTGATGTGGAACGTGGTGGATTCGGCTGGTTCATGTTATGGGCCAAACAGCGTTTGCAGAATCTGAAGATGTTGAAGGTTTCCGCACCGGAAGCCGTGGATTACGAACTGTATCTGTCAAAAGGTTCCAAGGCTGCTTATTTTCCATGTAAAACTACAATAAAAAACGGGATCAAAACATCCGTATTCGCGAACCTTAATCATGTCCGCTGGAATTGCTGGATGAATGTTTTGCTTTTCAAGGCCGGAAAGAAGGTCCCTGAAAAGTTTCATGTCTCTATGACATTCTGTGATGGCTCCGGCAAGGAATTTTTCACTGAAAAGGTTCCCGTTAAAATACTTGAACCTTTGAAACTGGCCTCATCCGGCAGTGCATTTGAAAATCGTGTCTACTACGCACATCCGTTTCGCTGGATTGACTTCGACGATAATCGAGCGAAGCTGGCAAATGAACTTCTTCGCTATCTGAAAAGTCGCGGTTTTACCTCTGCCGGATATTTGACGAACGCGAAGAAACAGCCGTTTGCGGTTGAGAAAGGCGAAGTGATCACCAACTTTGCGCGTTTGCCGTACCGGTTCAATAACAGCCGCATGATGGCGGAATTACTTAAAAAACATAACATTCCGATGGCAATGAACATCGGAGGAGCGCGTAGCGGCTCTGAAATAGAGACCCAGGCGCTTATAAATAATGGTGAGGAGTTTTTCACTGATACACTGAAGCGTACCGGGAACAAGGAATATCTGAATCGTGAACTGGTTTGGATCAATGACTATGAGCCGTATGCGTTTGAAGGACCGGCTCTGCAATATTCATATGCGCCGGAATCTATCGCCGCTTTTCGCAAGTTTCTTGGTCTGGATGAAGAGGCGGAGCTTTCACCCTGGATGGTCGCTGTGAAGTATGAGAAGCAATGGGTGGAATTCCGCTGTCGACAGCATGCTGAAGTAATTAAAGCTCAATATAAAGCCTTGAAAAAATTTTGTCCTCAGGCAATCTATGCGCTCAGTTCTGAATCGCTTCCCGGCAGTAATGAGAACCAGTATGATTTTTTCAAGCAGTTTGGAGTCGATCTGAGAATGATGGATGACTGGACCGATTTGCATCTGCCGATGATCTATTCAAGGACCACGCTTTATTATCATCGGCTTGAGAGTTGCATCCGGCAGTTGGATAAACCGGTGATGCCGACGATTACTTGTGGTTATGGCAACAGTGCCAGAGATCCGAAACGACTAATGAAAATTATGGTTGGGGCGGCATTTCTCGGCGCACCTGGAGTTTATCATTGGCCCGGATTCTGGGGTATGGATGCCAATGAGATGCAGAGTTGTCAGAAAGCTATGGCGTTGATTGCCAGGATTGAGCCGTATCTTAAGACAACCAAGCTGCTTGACCGGAAAAATCATGTTTCCTGCCGGGACACGAAGGATGAAGAGTTTTATTATGCGGTTCGCGGCAATGCCGGTGAATATCTGATCTTTCTGGTCAATGATGACAAGAACAAGACCTTTTTCCCTGTAGTCAGGTTGCCTGAGGCTTCTGCTCCGTTGTATGTCACTGAACTTATTGGCAATAAAGCTTTGTCATCAGGGAGCGATGGCGGGAGATTCAGCATAGTTCAACTGAAAAAAGGTTTTCATGTCAAACTGCCTCCGGACTCGATAAAACTGCTTCGTTTTGCTCCTCAAGCAAATGCCGGTTCAGGAACTGCAATATCCGCTGCCGCTATGAAAAAGGAATATGATGCCGCGCTGAAAAAACAAAAAAGTATGAATCGTGGCGCGGAGAAAAACGGCATGTCGTATACACGGGTCAATGACATTCTGGTGGTTTCGACTCCGGTTCAGAAACTTTCCTTTCAGATGAACAATTGTGCAGTCGGCAAATGGGAGCTTATTCAAGGCGGAAAAACATTGCGGTTGCTTGATTTCTTAGGCATCGATCATTTCGATTATCCTGCCGGCGTCAGGATAAAAGATATTCCTGCGGAACTGGAAAAAATTGAACTGAAAAAAAGTGAAGTAGTGATGGCTCTTTACTACAAGATAAAAGACGCTCCTTACGATGGCTTGGCTTTCCGCCGGAAGCTGATTATTTTCCGTGATAAGCCTGAGATCAAAGTGCATCTTGATATTATTCCGGCAAACGGTTTCCGGCAGTTTGCGTTGCGGGTAGTCAACGGGGTGAATATATCCGGTTCAAACGTTCTGGTTGATGGTAAACCTGTTCCTGCCATGCGTACAGGAACAAACGGCGGGAATATTTTTATTCGCAAAGATACGAACTTTGTGCCTTTTGTGAAATCTAAACACATCAAAGATTGCGGTAAATTCAGTACTGATAGTTGTGTCTTGCAACTGCCTGAAAACGGGTTTGAAATTCAGTTTGAGTACAGCAACAAGGTCAAGGCGTTGCTGAACTGGTATAACGTTCATAATATGGATACGGTTGAATTGATTTTCGACAAAGCCTTTAAAACCGATGACCCCCATCAGGTTCAGACATGGAGCTGCGCCTATACTTTGAAAGCGCTTAAGAAATAATGATATTTGTCTGAATTTAGTTGATTTTTTTCGTTTCAACACGCATTATATAGAAAAGGCTGATAAAAAACATAAAATACCGTTGTTTAATAACTGAATCGACGAATTAATCCGGAAATTTTCCGGGAGGTATGAAATGTATTTTATCAGCAAAAAGGAATCCGACTGTTTTGTTGAATGGTCCGACACGGTCATTCACGGTGAATCCGAGCCCCTCGATTTCCGGTCGATGATGCGACCGGTTCTGCTTCCTGTTTTCTATTTTTACTGCGGCGTATTGCTGTGCAAACTGGGGCAGGTGCAGCGCGGAATGGATTGTTTCCGGCGGGGCTCCATGTATGAATCGGACAATATGTTTTCAAATGCTTTTGTTGCCAGCTTTATGGAACGGCACGACTATGAGCTGACTATTCCGGCAGTCTGTTTCGAGGACCCGCTGCCTTTTATCCACTTCTCGACCACTCCCGAATTGAAGACTGCCCGGAAGAACTTTATTATTCAAGCCGGACGTTCCCTGCCGCGGGTGGAGCGGCCTTTCAAATTGATGGACATTGGGACCGGGAACGGAGTCCTGGCGGTTGAATTACTGCTTCACCTGAAACGGTGCGACATTATTAAAGAGATTGAGGAGATTTTGTTGATCGATTCGTCTTCGGCGATGTTGGAGCTTGCCTCAACTTATGTCAAAGATAATTTTCCCGACGCGAAAGTCACTACGCTGCAGGGGCGGATTCAGGATGTGGCCGACAATATTGAAGGCGTCTATGATGCGGCCTTGTGCTCTCTGTCTTATCACCACATGCCGATGGCTGATAAACGCTTGAACCTGGTTAAACTTAAAGAAAAATTCAATAACCTGCTGTTGTTCGAGCTTAATGCCGATAATGATCTGCCGGAGATGGATTCGCCGGAACTCTTACTTGCCGTCTATCAGTCGTATGGCGCGATGATTGATTGTATTTTTGCCCACGACGCGCCTCTGGAGGTGACGATTGATGCGGTTGATTCTTTCCTGATGACTGAACAGATGTCATTCCTGCTGGAGTCCCGTGGAGAACGTTCTGATTACCATGCGACAAGAAGCCAGTGGATTGAATTGTTTGACGATGTCCTCTGCCCTGAGTTTGAATGTTTTTGTGATGGTTCGTGTATGTCTGATGACTACTATGAATTATTCAATCTGCATTACGGCCGTGTTTGCCAGGGGAAAAAATGCAGAAAATAACGGCTGTCGCCATTCGTTTCCGTTTTTGCTTATAATCTTTCCAGTTGTGATAAAATAAATGTTCGCGGTCTGTTTGTTTACTTGATTTCCAGCGTATAGGTTATATTGTTTTCCTTTATCTTTCGAGAAATTAACTATTCCGGATAATAAATAGAACAGTTACGCCGTTATATTTTTAACCTACACAAAAAGGAGTCGCAATGAAAAGAGTTTTAGGATTGACTTTGGCAGTACTGATGACTGGTGCAATGTGCTATGCCAAAAAAGCCAGGAAGAGTGATGGATCAAATGTGAAACAACTGAATTACAGAACAGTTGACAAAGCCAAACTCAAGATGAAAATTTATTATCCGCCGAAATTCGATCCGGCAGCCGGTAAAAAGCTACCCGCAATAGTTTTCTTTTTCGGCGGCGGCTGGAAAGGCGGAAGTATCGGCCATTTTGCCAGGCAGAGCCAGTACCTGGCGAGTCGTGGAATGATTGCTGTTTGCGCGCAATACCGGACTAAAAAATCCCATAATGTGAATCCGAATATCTGTCTTGAAGATGCCAGAAGCGCGATGCGTTACGTCTATTCTCATGCCGCTAAACTCGGTATCGACGACACGAAGATCCTGGCTGGCGGCGGTTCTGCCGGCGGACATCTCGCCGCCGCGGTTACTTTCTGTGAAAAGTTCAACGCCCCGGGCGACGACTTGAAAGTTCCCTACAAACCTAAAGCGCTGGTTCTTTTCAATCCGGTTATCGACAACAGCAGCAAAGGATACGGTTATAGTCGCGTGAAAGCGTACTGGAAGGATTTCTCCCCGATGCACAACATCAGCAAAAATCCTCCTCCGACACTCTTTATGGTTGGTGATTCCGATAATTTGATTCCGGTTGCCACCGCTGAAAAATATAAAGAGATCATGGAAAAGAACGGCGGCAAATGCAAGCTGATCATTTACAAAGGCTGTCCGCACGGCTTTTTCAATCCCGGCAAAAAGAACAGCAAATTCAAAGAAACCGTTGCCGCCATGGATGAATTCCTGACCGGCCTCGGCTATCTCAAACCGAAGAAGTAAGCTGATTATATAGACGGTTAATATTCCGGCAGCAGGCTCAAATCCTGCTGCCGTTTTTTTTGTCTACCTTAGGGGCAAAAATACCACCGGCTAAGCCGGTGAGTCGCCAAAAATCTTTATATTTAAGTATCGCCGGAGCGCGGACGTCTCGTCCGCATTTGCATTTCCCCGGGAGCGCGGACAGCCTGTCATGTTGCATAACGTGATCTCGTCCGCATTTGC
>MDTD01170675.1_pt1 | contig 12650 bp, 9 predicted proteins | sample 811221 | NCBI WGS metagenome assembly MDTD01 (sample SAMN05326646, study PRJNA326480) | marine metagenome | isolation source: seawater | place: Pacific Ocean: South West | collected 2011 | reverse complement strand
TGACTTATTTGAAGAATTAAATAAAGAGTTTGGTAATCTATATTTTGTAGATGCCAATCTATTCATAAAAGGAAAAATTGATAGAAATAATTTTCCGTTAAACTCTAATTTTAAAAAAGTTATTTTTTCATCATTAAGTCAATTTGATAAATATTTTAATGGTAAAAAAAATGTTGCTATTTGCAATTTCAAGAGAGATCTTAACGCTATAAAAATATTTTGGAGTCTCAAAAAAATCAAAGCTAGATCTGTAATAATGTCAAATTTCGGCAATATTCAAATGAGTTTTATTACTTCAAAAAAACATCCATTAAGAGCTTTAAAAACAATTTTTTTGAGAAAAATAAGTTATAGATTGATTTTACTTCTCATGATTTTTAGAGTCTTGCCACAAATTGATATTAGATTTTCAACAAATCGATTGATTTATAACAATATACACAACAACCCAATAAAGAAATTTTTATTAAAAAACGGTTTTCTTTATCAAAAAAAAATCATCTTATCAAAAAGTAGAAGTGCAGAGTATTTTTTAAGAAATAAAGATAAAATATCTGAAGATTATATTGTCCATTTGGATGCATTTCTTAACTATCGAGAAGAGATTGATATAAGAGGCCATTATTCTAGCGAGATCATTAAGGAGCACTATTTTCATTTGGAAAAATTTTTAAAAAGGCTATCGAATATTTTTAATAAAGAGGTAATAGTTTGTATTCACCCCTTATATGATTTGGACCATCATTCTAAATTTTTTAAAGATTTCAAAGTTTTTAAGTTAAGAACAAGAGAATTCGTTTATAAATCATTTATTACAACTACTTTTGACTCTAGCGCAATCGAAGATGCAATAATTTTAAAAAAAAATATAATTGGCTTTCATTCAAATTTTATGTCTGAAAATGAAAAGTATCATGCTAAAAATTATGCAAATAATGTAGGTTATACATTTCTTGACTTAATTAAGGATTACAAAATAACCAAAGAAGATTTACAAACGAGTTTTGAAAAAAACAAAATAAATTACGAAAAACATATTAAAAACTTTCATTTCTTGGATGAATTTACTGAAAGCCATTATAAAATTATTGATGAATTAAAAAAATTATAGTTTTTTTACAATTAAAATTTATATCCAAATTTATCAAAATTTATCTCTTTTAAATGTTTTAATACGATTTTTTCAATTTTTTTCTTAAATTTTGTCTTGGATATTTCTGTAAATTGTAAATATATATTTTTCTGCATATTTTTTTTATTATAAAATTTTAAAATATTTTTTTTACTATTAATATCGATCGACTTTCTTAATATTTTCTTATTAATCTTAATTTTATAAAATTTTAGAATTTTGCAGATATATTGATAATGATTTTTTGTTAAATCCTCAAATTTTAAAACAATATATTCCTTATCTTTCTTAATACTCAATTCTTTGTTCCAAAAATTATAAAAATTTACAACTTGCTTGGTTTTATTCTCAATTAATCTATTGAGACTTTTTTCATTAAATTTAAAATTTTTTCTATGTTTTAGATAAAGAATAGTTAGTGATGCTATTACCTCTACAGGATTTCTTACTAAAATTATTGGTCTAATTTTTTCAGTTAATAGCATTTGACTTTTTTGAATAGGGTGGTGAGAAAAAACAAAGAATCTATAGTCAAAATTTTTTAGTTGATTTTGATATTTTTTTTCTAAAACTTGTTCTACATTAAAGTTAAATTGTTGAGGAATATTATAATAAATTGATCCCTTAAAATTTTTAAGTTTTCCATCACCCAAATTATATAATTTTTCTAAATAAGAATTTATAATACCTTCCAGTATGTGCGTCCCAGATCTTGGACAAGAAATAATTAACTTTAATTTATTGTATTTAAATTCAGTTTTAAGAAAAGTTATATTTTTAATCTGATATATCCAATATTTTAAAAATAAAAAAAAAATGTAGATATTCTTAATCATTAATAAAATTATAATAAAATATTTTTATAAAAATAAATTTAAAAAATTAGTATAGATTAAAATGTATTTATCAAATATAAAAATTAAAAATTTTATAACAAAATATTAATAAATTTTGGCTTAAATTTGTCAAATATTTACTAAAATTTATTAATAAAAAAAATCGTAATTAGATGAACTTTAAAACATTTATAGATTTTATTTTATGTTTTTTTCTTATAGAAAAAAAATTGTTATCACAAAAACTTCAGTACCTGGTTTTTGTTATAAAAGAGACGAATTATATTAATTACTTAAAATATTTATTTATTAATAAAACTATCAATCCAATTAATTCCAAATATTTTAGTTTATACATTAAAAAAAATAAAAATATCTGGACAAATGATAAAAAATTATTAAAAAAAAATTCAATTATTGTTGAAAATTTCATTAACCATCCAGGGTACACACTTTCGAATGCTATCGCTGCAAAATATTTAAGTCGAATTTATAATTCAGAAATTATAGGAATTATCAGAAAAGGAGACTTGAAAGCGAGAATCCTATTTAATAGTTTTAATTTTAAAAAGATTATAGAATTAAATAATCCAAATTTTTTCTTAAGAATTAAATGTTTAATTTTAGCATTAAAACTTATTCCAAATTCAAGAAAAATAACTGAGTTTTGCAGGATAAAGTTTAATAAAGTAGAAATTGGATTATCTACCTATGACTCTTTTATCAGATACACTAAAACCCCTACATTAAGTGAGGTAAATCCAGAGCTAATCGTAATGCTTTCTCAAGCAATAAGTAATTATATTTTGATAGATAAAACCATATCAAGCCTGAAAAATGTGAAAATAAGTGTTCAGTCTGAAACTGTTTTTAACCCTTCGAATATTTATTTTCAAATATGTTTATTAAAAAAAATTAATGTATTTGCTAGATGTGGTGAAAATGAAATTTCTTTAAGAAAGTATACTGACTGGTCTCAAAGACATCAATATAGATATAATATCTCTAATAAATTTTTTAATCTTATTGAAGACAATTTAGGTAAAAAAAAATTAAAATCTATAAAAGATATGTATATTAAAAAAAAAAAAAATTTTAAATATGGGTATGATACTAAAATTCCATTAGTAAAATATTCTAATTTGAAATTTATAAACAAAAAACAAATATTAAAAAGATTTAATTGGGATAGTAAGAAAAATATTATAGTTTTTTTCTTAAATGTTTTGATAGATAGAAACTTTCATAACGGACCAAGAATTAATTTTAAGGATAACTTTTCATGGACTGAATTTATATTAAGAAATATGCAAAAAATAAAAAATGTAAATTGGATAATTAAAAAACATCCAATTGAAAAATTATATACCTCAGATTTAAATTTTGAGAAAGAAATTTATAATATATGTAAAAAAAATAATCATATTAAATTATTTCCAAAAAATTTTACTAATTCATCATTATTAACTATTGCAGATAAGATTATTACTTCTCACGGTACGGCTGGTATCGAATACCCAGCTTATGGAATTGAAAGTATTTTTGCAGAAAATTCCCTTTATTCAAACATGAAATTTGTTAAGATGATTAAAAACAAAAAAGAATTAATAAAAAAATTAAATAATTTAGAAAAAAAACATAAAATCAAATCGTATATTGAAAAAAAATCTTTAATTTTCCTATTTATTCAAGATTTTATGATTAAGATTAAGTGTTCCCTTATTCCAATTTATTTAATCAGTAGAAAAGTAAGTTTTGAGGATTTCTGGTTAGATTCTCTTAAAAGACTGAATATAAAAAATATAAATAATGATAAATTGTTTAAAATGCTGAAGATCCAAATTGAAAATAATATGCGTCATACCTGTGATTTTGATAAAATCAAATTTATACCAAAAAAATTGAATGATTATTCAAATTAATCTCAAAATATAAGGAATTAATGAAAATTACATGTATTATTCCTGCCAGGATAGGATCTTTAAGAATTAAAAAAAAAAACATAATTGATTTTAAAGGAAAACCCCTAATTTACTGGTCTTTAATTCAATCAAAAAGAATAAAAATTATAAATAGTACAATAGTAAGCTCTGATTCAAATAATTTGTTAATTTATTCAAAAAAAAAATTCAAAGAAATTATAACTGATTTTAGACCAAAAAAATTAAGCACCTCCAAATCTAAAACAGAGAGTTTGGTTAGTTACTTAATAAAAAAGTATAAATTATCTTCAAAAGATGCAGTTATGATTTTACAGCCAACTTCCCCCTTGAGATCAGATAAAGATATTAAAAATACAATAAAAATTTTCAGAAAAAACAAGCTCAATACTTTAAATTCGGTAAGCATAAATAAAAAAAAAAAAATAATTAGAAAATTTTCTTATATCTATGATAATAAAAACAAAAAAAAAGATATGAGTTGTAAATATTCTTACAATGGAGCTATTTATCTTTTTAAGGTAAATTATTTTAATAAAACAAAAAAAATATACGAAAAAGTACCGAACATTTATTTAATGGACAAAAAACATTCTATTGATATTGATAACTATAATGATCTTAAGGGGTACAGTAATTTTAATATTAATATAGCTAATTAAATCTGAAACATGAAATACAGAATAAAACAGATTCAACCATATTTTAACAGATCAGAAAAAAATTATTTGAATAAAGTTATTGATTCAAATTTTATCACTGAAGGTAAATTTACAAAATTATTTGAAAATAAAATTAAAAATTTTACAAAAGCCAAATATGCAATATGTGTAAGCAATTGGACATTAGGACTTTACTGCTGCGCAAAAAGTTTAAATTTAAAAAATGGTGATGAAGTGATTATTCCAAATATTACTTTTGCAGCATGTGTCTCCGCAATGTTATTGGCAAATTTAAAAGTTAAACTTTGCGACATAAATTTCGATGATTATTGCCTAAATATTGACATGGCAAAAAAGCTTGTTTCAAAAAAAACCAAAGCAATAATGATAGTTCATCTTTTTGGCCAAGTTTCTAATATCGATCAAATAAAAAAATTTGCAAAACAAAATAATCTCAAAATTATTGAGGATGCAGCCCAAGCATTTGGAAGCACGTATAAAGGACAAAAACTTGGCACATTTGGAGAAGTTGGAGGATTTTCTTTTTATGGAAATAAACTAATAACCACAGGTGAAGGAGGTGCATTAGTTACAAACTCTAAAAGAATTGCTAATGAAGTTATTAAACTAAAAAATTACGGGAGATTAAAAAAAGGAAATTTTTTTCATAATACTGTTGGATATAATTTTAAATTTAATGATTTATGTGCATCTATAGGTATAGCGCAGATTAATAAAATAGAATGGATGATATCAAAAAAAAAAGAAATTTATGAATTTTATTACGAAAATTTAAAAAAAATAAAAGAAATAAAATTTTCAAAAATTTTACCCTATTCAAATCCAGTCAACTGGTTTGTAGTCATTCATGTTAAGAGAAAAAAAAAATTAATGACATTTTTGAAAAGAAGAGGAATTGAGACAAGAGATTTTTTTTATCCAATGAATGAACAAAAATGTTTTATTAATGATAAGAACGTCCTTAACACAGAAGATAAATTTGTTGACTCAAAAAAACTTTACAAAACAGGTTTATGTATGCCTTCTTCTGTAAATTTAAAAAAAAAACAACTTTCTTTAATTATTAAAAGTATCCTTGCTTTTTATGAGAATAGGTATTGATCTTTCATCAATAGATAAAAGTTCGATTAATCAGGGAGTATATACTTATGCTCTAGGATTAATAAAAGGATTTAATGAAATAGATAAAAAAAACCTATTTCAAATATATGTTAACAAAAATCTAAAGAAACATTTTTTAAAAAAAATTAAATTAAAAAATTTTAAAATTATAGAGGTTGAAAAAAAATTTTTTCCTTTAAAAAAAATAAATACTTTAATAAATCTATTTTTTGGTTTTTTTGGGATAAATAGTTCACCAATCCATTCATATTTAACAAATATTATTAATTATAAAAATAAAATTATATTTGAAAAAAACTCAGATTTGTTAATTTTTCTAAATGCACATGAGAATTCGTATAATTTAAAAATCAAATCAATAATCAACTTTCATGACATAATTCACAAATCTCATCCTGAATTTTTACAAAAGAGAGATGTTATAATCAGAAATGTTATTTATCAAAATTCTGCAAATTCAGCAGATTTTATCATAGCAAGTTCAAAGACTATGAAAAAGGAATTTACTAATTTCATGAGATTGGAAGCAAATAAAATTATTTTGATAAATGAGGGTGTAGATAAAAACTATTCCTTTAAAATTAAAAATAAAAAAAAAATAGAAAAAAAATATTTTTTTTATCCAGCCCAGTTTTGGATGCATAAAAATCATATACAATTAATTAAGGAATTCACAAAATTTAAAATTAAAAAAAGAAGTAAAATTAAATTATATTTTTGTGGTAAGAGAAAAAAATATTTCAAAGAAGTAGAAAAATATATCGATGCAAATAAAATTAAAGATGTTATTTATCTAGGAGAATTATCATCAAATAGTTTAAAAAAATATTATAATAATTGTGAAGCTGTTGTGATGCCATCATTATATGAGTCTAGTAGTTTGGTAATACTAGAGGCAATTTTAAATAAAAAAATTGTTATAGCAAGCAACATAGGTCCAAATAGAGAATTATCTAAAATTTTTAAATTGTTTATATTCAACTTGTCTAGAAAGAATGACTTATCAGATCAACTTTCAAAAGTTGTTGAATTAGATGAGTTTACTAGGAAAAAAATCATAAATCATAATATTGCTCGAATTGAAAACTATTTTTGGAAAAATATAGCATTGAAGTATAAAAAATTAATTGATGAAAAGATTGTAACCAAAAATGATTAATATAGGAAAAATTATTATCGATAAAAAAAAACCACCTTTAATAATTCCAGAAATGGGTATTAATCATTCAGGATCATTTTCAAAGGCTATAGAAATAATCAGATCCGCAAAAAGAGCAGGTGCTCGACTTATTAAAAATCAAACTCATCTAATTGATGATGAGTATAGTATTGAGGCAAAAAAACTAGTTCCAAAAAATGCTAATAAAAATATTTATGATCTAATTAAAAGTTGTTCTTTTTCAATTGAGGAAGAATATAAATTAAAAAATTTTACAGAAAAACTTGGAATGGAATATATAAGCACACCTTTTTCAAGAGCTGCTGTAGATAGATTAGTTAAACTAAAAGTAAAACTTTTTAAAATTGGATCAGGTGAGTTTAACAATACTCCTTTGATTGAATATGTATGCAAACAAAATAAACCTTTAATCTTAAGCACGGGTATGAATAATCTAAAGCAAATTGACAAAACTGTTACTATTTTAAAAAAATACAAAATTAAATTTGCCTTAAATCATTGCACAAATATTTATCCTTCTAATTATTCTCAAGCAAGACTAAATTTTATATCTAAACTTAAGAAAATTTATCCCAAAACTATCATTGGTCTTTCTGATCATTCTAGTGATAACCTTACATCTTATGCTTCAATTCCTTTAGGAGTTAACATGATAGAAAAGCATTTTGTTGACTCAAAAAAAAGAAAAGGACCTGATATTTCAAGTTCTATTGATGAGAAAGGCTTAAGGGAACTTATTGTTAATTCAAAAAATATATTCATTGCATTAAAAAATAAAAATCAAATTCTTAAAGATGAAAAAAGTGTTGCTAATTTTGCTTTTGCTTCCGTAGTTGCAACTAAAGATATTAAAAAGGGAGAAATTCTGACTAAAAAAAATATATGGGTTAAAAGGCCAGGTAATGGTGATTTTGATGCATCTCAATATTATAAACTTCTTGGAAAAAAAATTAAGAGAAATATTAATAACAATACTCAAATAAAAAAACAGGACATTTGAAAAAAAAAATAGTTTTAATAACCGGAACCAGAGCAGACTTTGGTAAAATTAAAAGCGTAATACAAAAGCTTTTAGGCTCAAATTTTAATATTAAAATTTTTATTACAGGTATGCATTTGGATAAAAAATATGGCTTCACATATAATGAAGTTAAAAAAAATTTTCCAACTAAAATTTTACATAAATTTATTAATTATAATAGAGGTGAAAGCCAAGACATAATACTAGCAAATACTATTAATGGATTTAATAAACTTTTAAATAAATTTAAACCCAACTTAGTAATTGTTCATGGTGATAGAATTGAAGCTCTGGCTGGTGCTATTTCTGCATCATTAAACAATTTTCTAACAATGCATATAGAGGGAGGAGAACTAACAGGAACTATTGACGAACATTTAAGACATTCAATATCAAAACTTTCTCACTTACATATTGTTTCAAATCTTATTGCTAAAAGAAGATTAATTAAAAAATTAGGAGAAAATCCAAAATCAATATTTGTATGTGGGAGTCCAGATATTGATATAATGAAGAAAAGCACATTACCAAACATAGATGATGTTAAAAAAAGATATTCAATACCTTTTAAAGATTATGGAATTATTTTATTTCATCCTGTAACAACGGAACTTAATAACATAAAAAATTACACAAATTTATTAATCCGCAATTGTATAAAATCGAACAAAAAATTTGTAATAATATACCCAAATAATGATCCAGGAAATCAAGAGATATTAAAATTATATAATTTAAAGTTGAAAAAAAATAAAAACTTTAAATTATTAAAATCAATGAGATTTGAATATTTTTTAGCATTACTGAAAAATTCAAGATTAATTATTGGTAATTCGAGTGCTGGAATAATTGAGGCACCAGTTTATGGGATTCCAACAATTAATTTAGGTTCTAGACAAAATAATAGAGCTAAACAGACAAAATCTATCATAAATCTCAATTTTGCTTCAGTTAAATTATATCAAAAGATAAATTATGTTTACGGAAAAAAATATAAAAAAAAATCTATTTTTGGAGACGGTAGTTCCGCAAAAAAGATTATAAATATTTTAAAATCTAAAAATATATGGAATACCCCAGTACAGAAAATTTTTAATGATAAAAGATAATGAAATTACTTGGATTAGAAACCGATAAAATTAAACTTTTTGTAGATAAAAAAAAATATAAATATCTTTATATTTATTATTTTTTATTAGTTGGAGCAAATTTTTTAGAGATCATCGGAATTTCATCAATACCTTTGTTTGTTCTATCTTTAACAGAAAATAAAATTGCCACAAATAGCTTAAGCTTTTTAAGTTTTGATGATTTATTATTAAATTTAAATATTAAAATCGAAATATTTTTTGGCTTAATAATATTCATTATATTTCTTATAAAAAATATCTATTTGATTTTTTTATCTTATTATCAAAATAAGTTGAGACTTATTTTGAGAAAAGATCTTAAAAATAAGATATTTGAAAATTATATTTATTCACCATACCATTTTTTTTTAAATAGAAATCCGGCATCGCTTGCTAGAAATGTTGTCCTAGATTGCAACAATGTTATTGAAGTTATTTTAAGGTTAGTTTTATTTTTTAAAGAAGTTTTGTTGCTTTTATTTATTACTTTGTTACTTTTGATAGTAAATCCAATCTCTTCACTGTCTATATTATCTATACTTCTTATATCAAGTCTGGTTTTTATTTTTCTTACAAAAAATGTGATGTTTAGAGCAGGTAAAAATATTCACTCAGCATCGGGCTCTACATTAGTTTATTTACAAGAAACTTTTGGATCTATTAAGGAATTAAAAATATCAAACAAACATTTATTTTCATCAAAAAGGTTTAATACAGCGATGAAAACAGAGGAACAAAACAGAGCTTTATCAGGTTTTATTCAAACATTACCAAGAACATTTCTTGAACTTATAAGTATAACAGTAATAGTTATATTAATTATTTTTTTAATAAATCAAAAAGGTAGTTTTGATTTAATATTACCAACATTAACTTTATTTGTTGTTGGAATGGCAAGAATGATACCGGCTTATAATTCAATTACTCAATCGGTGTCTGCAATCAGAAATTTAAAATTTTCATATAGTTTCATTTCTAAAGAACTAAAAAATTTTGATAAAAGCTACAAGGCTATACTAGAGCAAAAAAGAAATAATATTTTTCCTTCTTTTAAAGATAGAATAAACATAAATAACGTTAATTTTAGTTATCAGTCAAACACAGCAGTTCTAAAAGATATTAATATTGAAATAAAAAAAAATACCAAAGTAGGTATAATTGGTCCATCTGGATCAGGAAAAAGTACCTTACTAGATTTAATTACCGGTTTACATTCCCCTGATAAAGGAGCAATATTTTGTGATAACATAGATATAAATACTAATAAACCTGGTTGGCAAAAAAAATTAGGATATGTGCCACAAACAATTTATTTGTTAGATGATACAATCAAAAATAACATTGCTTTTGGAGTTGAGGAAGAAGAGATCAACAACACAAAAGTTTTTGAAAGTCTTGAAAAATCACAATTGACAGAATTTATTGACTCATTACCAGAAAAGGAAAATACAATTATTGGAAATAATGGCATTAGATTATCTGGCGGTCAAAGACAAAGAATTGGAATTGCAAGGGCTCTTTATTCAAATCCTGAAATAATAATTTTTGATGAAGCAACAAGTTCATTGGATGTAGAAAATGAAAAGAAAATAATGGAAGATATTGATAAATTCAGTAAAAATAAAACTATTATAATTATTACTCATAGAATGAATTCAGTATTCAATTGTGAAATGATCTATGTTTTGAACAATGGAACAATTGTGGAAAAAGGAAAATTTGACGAATTAAAATTAGTTAATTAGTTATTAAATTTAACAAATAATTATGAAAAATAAAAAAGTATATATTTCACTTACAGCAGATAACTTACATCATGGACATATCAATCTTATAACAGAAGCAAAGAAGCATGGTGAGGTTATCATTGGACTTTTGACTGACAGAGCTGTAGCAACGCACAAAAAGTTACCAATTTTAAATTTTGAGCAACGTAAATTAATAGTACAAAACTTATCAGGAGTAGCAGAGGTTATTGCACAAAATGAGTGGGACGACTCTATTACAATTAGAAAATTAAAACCTGATTTTGTTGTTCATGGTGATGACTGGTTAACTGGGAAGCAATCCGTCATGAGAAAAAATGTTATTGATGAATTAAAAAAATATAATGGTGAATTAATTGAAATTCCTTACACGAAAGGTATCTCCTCAGAAGCCATATCTAATAGAAACAAAAAAGTAGGTATTTCAACCGATCAAAGAATTCAAACTTTAAAAAGATCTATAAAAAATAAAGATTTAACGAGAATAATTGAAACTCATAGTCCAATTTCAGCATTAATTGCTGAAAATGCTTTAGCTAGAGTTAATGATCGTGAAATATATTTTGACGGATTTTGGTCAAGCTCGCTTACAGATGCATCTTTAATTGGAAAACCAGATATAGAAGTTGTTGATATTTCAAAAAGGCTAGAAAATATAAATAATATTTTTGAGGTAACTTCAAAACCTTTGATCATGGATATTGATACTGGAGGTAAAATAGAACATTTGAGTTTAAATATAAAAACAATTGAAAGATTAGGTATTTCTGCGGTGATTATGGAAGATAAAACAGGTTTAAAAAAAAATTCTTTACTAAGTGATACTTCTAATCAGTTACAGGAAAGTATTGAAATTTTTTCAGATAAAATAAAAACAATTAAATCAAATCAACAAAATCAAGATTTTATGGTAATTGCAAGAATTGAGAGCTTTATATTAGGAAAAGGTTTAGAAGATGCATTATTGAGATCAGAAGCTTATTTAGACTCGGGTAGCGATGGAATAATGATTCATAGCAAAAAAGATAATCCAAAAGAAATATTTGAATTTTCAAAAAAATTTAAAAGAAAATTTAATGATGTACCTTTAGTTTGTGTACCAAGTACTTATAGCTCGATAACAGAAAATGAGTTGATAGATAATGGTTTTAATGTTGTAATTTACGCAAATCACCTATTCAGAGCAGCCTATCCAGCAATGGTAGAAGTTGCAAATTCTATATTAAAAAATGGTAGATCTAAAGAAATTGAGGATAAATTAACTTCAATAAAAGAAATGATGGATTTAATTCCTGGTACAAATTAATAATGATTGATTCCATCAAATTTTACAAATCTTTAAAAAATAACAAAATAAATTTTTTTACGGGTGTTCCGGACTCTTTATTAAAAAATTTTTTAAGTCAATTTGAAAAAAAAAAAATTTATGAACATCTTTCTGTTGGTAACGAGGGGATAGCTGTAGCGCTAGCTGCTGGTCATTATTTATCATCACGAGAACCAGCACTTGTTTATATGCAAAATTCAGGCCTAGGTAATGCAATAAATCCATTGAACTCTGTGGTTAATAAAAAAATTTATGGAATTCCTATGATTTTGTTAATTGGTTGGAGGGGAGAAATTATTTCAAAAAATAAACAAATTCAAGATGAGCCCCAACATTTATATCAGGGGTTTATTACCTTGAAACAACTTAAATTAATTGATGTCCCATATGTAGTCATTAGCAACAAAACAAAAAACTTTGGACAAATAATAAAAAAGATTAAACATAAATCAATAGAATTAAAGAAACCTGTAGCAATAATTGTAAGAAAAGGAACTTTTAAAAAAATAATTA
>MDTD01190005.1_pt1 | contig 12651 bp, 8 predicted proteins | sample 811221 | NCBI WGS metagenome assembly MDTD01 (sample SAMN05326646, study PRJNA326480) | marine metagenome | isolation source: seawater | place: Pacific Ocean: South West | collected 2011 | reverse complement strand
TTAACCTCATCTGAAGTAGATGTCCAGTACACATTAGGTGCATATTCCGTGGAACCGTATTCTTGATGCATCATTTCGGCGGTGCCATCTATGTACCTATCTGAAATCTGCTTGTATCTTGCTGTAGACAAGTCTATCGATTCAGTCGACATAAATCGCCTTAGAACTTCAAATGCTTGTGTCATTCTGTTTTTAGGTCCGAATGTTGGCATTAGATTAACCTTGAAATTTCGCTTAAGTCAACCGGTATTTTCAGTAATGTTCCAGGTGGAGCCTGAAGTGGCCAGCCGATGTTGCTTGCAGCAGCAATGATCCACCAGAGACGTCCGTCACCGTATCGTACTGCAGCGATTTGATCAAGCCTTTCATTTTCCTTTAATACATGTTCATCAAAAGAAATGCGCCCAGTTATCATGTTCGCTCTAATTCTTTGAACAGCAGTAGCAGTCCCTAATCTACTTGAATTAAATCGGTCTCCTAAGTACCTATAAAATGTTGGCATCATTCTCTCCTAAAGTGTTCTAAAACGGAAGATCATCCTCTGTTGGGTCTTTTAACTTATCAGTATCAAGTGCGACGTTGGCAGCGGCTTCGGTTATTTCTGTGTGCTTGAGATTATAGGTTTCTTCAGGACCTGGGGCTCCTCGGAAATCTGCATCTTCGTAGGCTTTGGAAGAGTACGGTCCCACAGGGTGTGATGGCGCAAAAACTTCTCCAGAATAGTCTAGTCCCAGAGGCAAATCATGAACTGGGGCAAACTGTAGTGTTATTTCAACTTTCTTTGGTGCTCTCAGCCTGGCATCTTTGTCGGTGCCCCAAGTTGCATTGTCATATCCGAGACTCATCTGCGTGATTACTCCGCCGAGGCCGCGGCCTTTTGTTCCTTCGAAGGCCTTTATGACTGGGTTTCTTTCGGCTTTCATAAATTCATCGACGGTTGTTTGGTCTTTTAGCTGAACATCACCTTCAGTAAGGGTTAGTTTTGATGTGATTTCTGTTTCTGTGGCTATCATTTTGACTTTCACAGATCCTTTTACAATAAATTTGAGAGTTCCACCAACGGGTAACGGGAATGGCAAAGGAGACGTCGCGTTTGCGGCATGGACTAGAGTGGCGAGAGGTCGACCTCCGACGAGAAGGCCGACCTTAGCATCGGTTTCCAGGTCCCCAAGCTTTGGTTTAATCACGTAACACTTCTCTGAGGATTTTTTACTATCAGGGTTGTCACCTGGGTATGTCCTTCCCTTCTTGTCTTTGGCAAATTCTTCCGTTTTGGAACTATCGAATGTCCAAAGCATCTCTTTTTTTAATTTGATCAGCGCGAATTTGTCCTTATACTCCACCAAAACAGTTGTGCCTTTCGGTAGCGCGGCATCACCGCTGAATTCTATTTTTGGAAAGGCCTTAAGTTTTTCATGGATAATTTCTTCTCTTGCTTTCTTGTAACCTCTTATAAACTTGAGGTTCGTTTGAACTTGGTTAACAAAGTCTTCTGATGTCGTCGTCCCGGGTAGTCCAAGAATTGCATCCCCTCCGAAAAGCTTCTTCATCATGACGCCGTTTTGATTCTCAGACCAAGAATTCGAATGCAGCAAATCTCCCAAACGTATTCTAACAAATGGGGAAGCTGTTGGGGACTGAGAAAATGGCTGAATAAAATGTTGAGCGCCCTCTCCTGTACCTATCATTCGGCGCTTTCCGATATCTCGTTGTGGGTACATCATTGTCACAAGCTTGTTAACAATAAACCACATGTAATGATGATCTTTCTTGTTCATCGCGACTAGATTAAAAGTCATGCCTACTGTTCTTACTGTTTTAGAGTAAGCATAAACCGGGTCAGTTCGACCGTAACCTTGAGTTGTTGAATACGAGGCAGAAAAGTCGTCAGACACCCTGGAGATAAAAGCCGGAAGGCTTATAACTTCATTAGTTCTTAAGTCATGAATAGAAAAAGGCATATACTCGTTGTCTATGATTTTTTCAATTTCGTCGACCATCTCTCTTGTAATTCTTCCAGGAGAGCCACCACCGTCTGAAGCGTGGACTTGATTAATACCTACACCTGTCTCCAGAGTTTCTGCAGAATCAAACTGAGGAACTTCTGAAAGATTTCCTGCATTAATTAAAAGGGCTGGCTGTGCCATCAAAGACAAAGGTGATATTACGCCTTCAAATAAATTGCTTGAAGCGTGCCACCGGGTCATCATTGTCTTATACTCAGGCGTCAGCTTTGTCTCTGCTTGTTCATCGTAAGAGACGTAATTTGCATCTGGAAAATCATCAGTCAAGCTGGACATTACTTGGCGGCCGACTTGACACATTATCATAAAAAATCTAAAAGTAAAAGAAGTTGATATTGCTTCAATTGCTCCAAACAGTGAAGAAAAGAAACCAAAAACACCTCCCGGCTCTCCAAAAGCTCCAAATGCGTTGGTTATTTGTTCGATGTCTCTTAAGATACCTTTAGTTATAACAAGGTAGAAACCTGGTGCCATGACGAGATTTAACAGCGATGTCAAGAGGTCGGCGCCGAAAATACTGAGGGGAGTGATTGGAGTGGGTAGACCATAAAAAGTCATTATGCCTGCCATAAGGCTTCCAAAGAAAGATTGCCCGAGGCCTCTAGGAACCCCAAAAAACTCTAAAAATGCATCGCCAAGAGACTTTGCCTTTGTGACGTTTGAGCCCATTGCTAGGTCCCAAGGAGAGTTCGGGTCAGGAATTCTTTTGCTATCACTGTCACCCATCTGACTTACAGCAGCTGGAAGAATAAAGCTTCCAAACAAGCCTACTACAATCATAGAAAAGATTACGGGCATAACCATACCCCCTGGAAACGCTCCGTCAAAAGGCTCAGCCGGTGAGTTCATAGTACCAAAAGATGTGGCCAAGACTGACTTGTCTAAGCTAAAGGGTGAGTCTCCACCTCCGGCACCGAGAACAGTCTCAAATGACTGCACAGCAATTAAGTCGTCTTGGCCTTTTGCTGCAATCTCAACGCCGTCACTTTTTAAAAAAAGCTTAACTGCGTTAGCGTTTCTGGCCCGCATCGTGGTTGCAGAAATTCGACCACCGCCTATCTGGGTCATGTGAGGTATCAGAGCCATCTTGTCTAGGCCGGTGAGTTTCCCTTCGTCTATAACACTTTTAGCGGCAGATTCAGAATCGGATAATGAAATTGACTGTGCTTTTAAGAGCATCTCCATCGCGATGCCTCTCAGCTCTTTTACACTTATATTTGTTCGGTCTGGGTTGAAAACTCCGAGCTCACCTGTCTGGAGCGAGTAAAGACCTCCGTCCGCGCCACCGGCACCTTTACCAAACCCAATTGCTTTTTCTTCGTTTAGGGTGGGATCAAGATAGGGTGATTTATCTGAAGGGCTGTATTTGTTTACTCTTTCGAGCGCGTCATAGACAGCGGCTGCTATCGGCCGGGTGTCTTCGGATGGCCTTGCGTAATTAGGGGCATTTCCAGGGGCAGGCACAGGTGATCCATCGCCCTCAGAGATTAGAAGTCCATGGCCTGTATTTTTATGTAAGGTGGTAGAATCAGAGTTCTTTTCTAAGAATTTACCTAGAGTGTCTGAAGTGAACTGCGCGCCTTGGTTGTTATCTACAACACCTCCGCCAGAGATTGTGGTGAAAGTACTTTCAAGCGGCTTGCCGCTGAGATCAAGCGCAGTAAAAAACATGCTTTCGCCCGGTGTGAGCTCATTTGACGGTGTCTCAATAAGTACTGGATTAGGGCTAAATCGGTTTTCACCCGCAAGCTTTTGAGTGTAATCAAACAAAGCGTCCTTGGAACTAGCCCTTAGGTCGGGCCCGACACCAATTGTGGTATCCGGGTTTGTCTCAGGGGCATAAGCTTCAGCAGCAGGAATTGAGTCATTCTTACTGTCCGGTTTGCCCATTAAGCTGCCTAGAGTCTCTCTAGCCATTTTATCCCTCTTTGACTTTGGTGTCGCTTACAAAATTTGTGATATCTAGAGAGCCCGCTTTTCCTACTCGGGTTGCAATTCTCTGAAACTCGGCCATGACTTTTCTTTTTTCTTCCGGGTCGCTATCGGCTTCTTTCAGTTTCTGCGCAAAATTATGGCCAGCTCTAAGTGCTAAGATTGCTTGATTCTCTATGAGCTCTACCATAGCAGGGTGAGCAGTTGCTGTCAGCGTTTTAATCCAGTGTGCCGGTGTGCCTGGTATTTCCTGTTGTTTTTTAAACTCTTTTTTTGCTTCTTCTTCAGTCATTTTTACCTACTTTCTATTATCGAGCGTTTATTTCTGTTGAGGTCATAAGTCGATTTCCTGTAATCCCGTTTAAGGTTTTCACCTTCAATAGCTCTTGCCCCATGGACCTTGCATTCATATCAACCTTGAAGTGAATGTTAATTGTAACATTGTCGGCCTCGAACTCAACCTTGCCGTCGTCGGAGAGGCCTTCAGCAAGCTTCGCAGCTATTTTAAGTGTGTTTTGACTCTTGAGTCGTGTCATCATAGAGCCAATTTGATCTATCGTTTTATTAGCTTGAGATATTTTAGTTTTAATGTTGCTAGGTATCGAAGTCAAAATCCCTCGTTCTGGATCTACTATGGACGGCATGATTACGTTTTGAAGCTGAGAAATGGCTGCAGTGTCGATAAGCTCTGTCGGCAAATCTTTAATTTTTGGTGCCACTTCAGTCTTAAGCTGGCCGAGTGCGTATGCGATGCGACCCATTTTTGTCTTAATGTTTTCGTTTGAACCCAGGCTAGTAGCAGACTTCATTACACTGTCAACTGTCCCTGTCATTAATTTAATGTTGTCAAGCGCTGTGACGACCGAGTCTGATATCGTCGTTTTTACTTGGTCTAGGCCGTAATCTGACGTATATTTCACAACTGAATCGGCAATATTGCCAACGGCTTCCATTAGATTTTTAACTTGCTCATCGAGCACTTTTTCGTCAAGCCCAGCGAGCTTCTTTTGCAGCCTTTCCACTTCTGCTGGGATTCCTTCGACTTCTTTTAAGCGGCGCATTGTTTCAGCAGCTGCTTCCATCTTAACAAGTTTTTGCTGGTCTCTGTCTTGCTGAGACTCTAAAAGATCTTGAGTTTGGTCGGCCACACTTCTTTCAAGCTCTCCGGCTCTAATTTGAAGCTTGACTCTCATTTCATCAGTCATGCCTGCTAGGCTTGTTTCACTGAAAAGCCGGTCATACTGAGCAGCGATATCTTTTCCGTCTACGTACTCACCAAACTCTTCAAGTAGCGCCTTCTGCTCTAGTGATCTAAGTGCCAAATCAAGCTGTGCTCTTTGCGCTGACGCGTCTGTTCCGCTCTTTTCTAACAGCTGAATAGTCTTGGCCATTTTTTCTTTGTCACCAGCCATTAAAGCGGTTTGGTACAGAAAGTTTGTATCTTTTGTCTGGGCTTTGATCATGGATTCCATGTAACGCTCAGAGTGCTTTTGATCCTTTAGAGTTCTCATGGCAAACTCTTTATAGTCACCATTAATCGTTATAAATCCGTCGGCTTGATCTTCAATCAAACCGTTGTGCCGCAACATTGCAATTGTGCTTGCATCAAGCATATCCTCAGCGACTTTGACGTGGTCGTCGTAGACATCGTGCATACGGTGGTCTCGATCGAGCTCTTCTTTAACTGCTTGATAAACCGCATCTAAGTTTGAGTTGTGACTCCTGAAGTCGGCTCTCATTTGGTCGACTGCTCTTGCGCCTTGCTCCTGGATTTTTGACAAGCTGACTTGATTGCTAATCATACCCCGAAGCATTTCCTTCTCATTGTCAGAAAGATTTTCTCCGCCCTTAGCCAAAGCCACAGCGCCTGCTTCTCCGGCACCTTTAAACTCTGCAATCAAGCTATTCATTTTTTCTTTAGCACCGTCGAACATGTCTCCGTAATCTTCCATGAATGATGCAGCATGTTGCTTAGCATACTCAGCTTGCTTTTTAGCAGCTTTTTCTGCTTGCCGGGTTGAGCCAAATATAAAGTCTTCAATTGCATCCCCCGAAACCATACCCAAAGTTAGGCCGCTCAGAAAAGAGCCGGTAAATGCCTTACCTGCTTCGGAGAGCTTGCCGGTTTGGTTGAATCGATCCACTGCGTCAACCATAGCGAATCCCGCATCGATTACTAGGCCGGCTACCCAACCTGCAACAGGTATAGCTTTTACGCCTGTTGCAATACCCTTGCCTATTGCTTTAATACCTTGTTTTGCGCCGATTTTAGCAAACTTTTGAGATCCTTTCTTAAACCCTTCAGTCATGCCCTTCCACAAGCCCTTGTTTTTTGGGCCAACTGCCGGAGAAATTGCGTTTTTCATCGACCTATGCAAATTAGGCATTGACTTTTTAAACACTTTGCCGCCAACCATTTTGGCTGCGAATTCAGGTGCAAAACGAACAGCAGCACTCGCGGCTACTTTTGCCATTCCCATTTTAAAGATACCGCCAATCGCTCCAAATAACAAAGGAGAAAACATTTGGAAACCTAGTACCATCATTAATACTGGGTCTTGCATGGCAAATTTCAAGAATTCAAACTTCATAGAAAAGACGAAAAGAAGCATCTTTTTAACGCCTTCAAAGACTGCGTCTCTGTTTTCATACAAGAAATTTGTAAACATCCCTACTAGTTTTTGAGCAGCCTTAAAAAGAACAGGACCAGCCTTTTTTAGAGCAGGCAAAAGCTTTTCTTCAATGACTTTTGTTAAATTTGAAAAGCTTTCTCCAAACCTTTCCGAGAAGCCGTCTCCAATTTTACCTGCCATTCCGCCAACTTGACCTGATCCTTTTCCATCGACCCAGCGTTCTAGAAAAGTTGTAAACCCCTCAATGAATGCTGAAGCTGACTCAATAGATTTTTCAAGCATTATAAGTTTAATGTTTCCAAAGATGGAAATTATTGTGTCTAGGCCTCCCATCATTTCTTTGCCGGCGCCTTTGTTTCTCGAGAACATATCTCTAAAGATGCCAACAATATCATCTTTAAGAGTCAGCAGAGCTTTTCTTGTGTCTTTTGGGTTACCCAATGCTTTAAAGAACTTTTCAAAAGCATTTGATACTCTCAACATGTTCTTGTGAACAAATCTCGGGTCAAAAAAGTCACCAAATGCATCCAGAAACTGTTTAACCCCAGGAAAAAACTTTACAAAGGAGCGGCCAATTCTTCGTCCTGCTCTATCCACGACTCTTAGCGACTTTCGAAGATTTCTCATGGCTCTTCGCATTTCGCTGGTTCTCATTACGCCTTTTTGAAATCCTTTTGCGAGAGCATCAAAGAATCCTTTGTATCCAGCGCCGCCACCACCAGCAAATTGCTTCTCAATGTTTTTTGACAATTTCATGAGAATCTTTTGAGTTTTAATTGTTCTTTTGGCGATAGACTCAGCATCTGTCTTGACTTTGTTAAGGTCTTTCTGCTTATTGCCCTCGCCGAACATTGCTGCGGTAGCTTCTCGCGATTGGCCAATAGTTTTGGCCATCATTTTTTGCTCCAGATCGCTCATCTTGCTGAAGTCTTGTCCGGTTTTAGCAAAAGCTTTTCGCAGATGTTCAGTTCTTTCAATACCAGTCATGCTAAGCATTTTTGATGCATTGATCTGCATTCCAAAATTGCGCCTTAGTTTCGCAGCAGTATCTAGAGCTGCTGAGTAATTGTCAAACTTATCGATAATACCTTGAATATCTTTTGCTTCTAACCCGAGGCGCTTCATTTGAACAACTGTCGCTGCGATCTGTTCCGGTGTGTGGGACCCGAAATGCTCAAAATTGGCAGCTAGTTCACCCATGCTTCGGCTGATATTTTTTGAAGACATGTTGTACTTCTTAGCCATCGATATGGAAAGCTTTCCGAACTGCTTGAATGTCTCCATGTAATCTTTGCCTAAGGCTCTGCTAGTCTTGATAATCTTGCCCATTTGTTCGCCGCTGATACCTAGACCTTTTCTGTAGACTGCAAGATCTCCGGCTATGTCTTTAAACACGGGCCCTAGCTCATGAAATGTTCCGCCCATTCCTTTAGCTAGCTCTGTATTAAACTTAAGAGCTTGAGCCATTCCTTCTCGGCCATGGCCGAAAACTCGACGGAAACTTCTTACACCGCCGGTGGTGGCTGAAAAGGACTTTTTCATTTCTAGTGTTGCATCAACAAGACTTTTTGCAGGACCTGTTGCAATGTCACCCATTTCTGCTCTTAGCTCTTCAAGAGCAACACGCCACGCATTTGCTCCTCCTCCGCCTTGCTGAGATAGAGCGACGAGCCCACTAAATATTTGAAAAGGTATGGCAATTATGGACTTAGCAAGACCGAAAGCAGCCCTTGTTAAGCCTTTAAATAGACGGAATGTGCCTTTCATAAAAGCACCTACGTTTTTTAAGCCTTGGCCCAGGCCTTTTATTGCACCTGTCACTGCACCGATAGCTAAAGCATTTTCTTCGACTTTCTCTAAAGCGCCAGCTGCTTTTTCTGCGCTTTCCTCCATTGTCTCAAAATTTTCTTCGGCGGCTTGACCGGCTTCTTCGGTGGCTTGCTTAATAGAGTCTAGACGTTGCTCGAGCTGGTCGAGATTTTTGCACTCCATTGCTGCGCACAATTCTTTGGCAATTCGAGCCTGAGCAGTTAAAGACTGGCTGTTTTTTTGTATTAACGCCTGTCTTTCTTGCAGCACCTGATTAATTTGTTGCTGAAGTTTTAACTGTCCGGTTAGATCTGCCATTTAAAATACGCCCTCTCTAGTAATTATACAGAGACTTAAGTTCTGGCCAGTAGAGAATTTTAAGTAAATCTTCTTAAACGTGCAGGCGTATGTGGTCTTTGTCCCTGTAACGATCTTGTTGACGGATCATTATGGTGAGCAGCTCTTGAAGGTGGAGTCTCTCCTTTTTCAGCAGCTCTCTTAAACTCTTCTGAAGTTCTTTTTATAAACCATGACCTTATCCACACTGGCAAGTCATAGGCTTCTTTGTAGCTAAAGCCGACATAATACATAAGAGCAAATATTTGCTCTAAGAATATATCTTTATCACTACTCGTCAGGCCAAAAAAACGAGGCCCCGAGGGGCAAATTAACCTCCGTGTGCTCATAGCAATGGTCACACTGCATCCAATGCTTCATTTCAATTCCAGGCTCGTTTTTATCAATGTACTTTCTTAAAGACAGTGAATCTCTGGCGGGCATATTTCTAACGAACGTGTTGATTTTGTGCCTGTCATTATTTCCATTTATTGCGATGATTGAGTGTTGCAAACGAGTCGTAATTAAGTTGTCAGACTTTTGACCGTATTTTTTGCTTCTCTCTTGAATTGCAGACATTTCTCTTTCGTCAGCACCCGTCAAAAACTTAAAATGAACTTTGTGTTTTGTGACTGGCAAAGAAAACTCAAATACATTAGACCCAGGTGCCAAAGGATCTATCTCAAGTCTTTTGATTGGCAGTTCTGATAGACTGAATGCTTGCTTGTTTTTCTCTCCGCATTCTGGGCAGTCTACTTCTGCTGTGTATTCTGATCCGTAGCCTGTTATTCTAAGCGCTGTCATTATAGCATTTCTGTCACCTTGACACATCTCGTCGACGTTGACAGCCTTATCTACAAGACATGACTGAATCAAGGTTGTAATAACAGTTCCTTTTTTAATAAGGGCCCTCGAAGTCAAAATATCTTCTTCTCTTGCTGTCATCGCTCTAATTTGCATTGTTTCTTGCATATGTAAGGGAGAGTCAGGAGGATATATCACTCCGTTGGAAGGAAGAGGAACGTTCTCGACAGGGACTTCATAACCAAAGTCTTCTTTCATTACGTTCTTTGTTTGAAATCCAGCGGATTGGGCACTTTGAGCACCAAACACCTCATTGTTTTCCCGTGTTTCGTTCGACACTTTAATCACCTCTCTTTAGTGTACTCTCTAAATTTATCAGTTTTTATCAATGATGTAAAACTAAATGTTGTTCTCTTAATAAGATATGCTGTATCGTTAATTTTTTGCAGCTGGCTTTACAATAGATCAGTCTGCTCAGGAGTAGCGCCAGTCGATGCCCCTAACTCTTTTGTTACTTCGTCCACCTCAACAAGAAGTTCATAAATTTTTTCATACAAACTTTTAAGCTCATCAATTGACTTTATATCTTCGGCGCCTCGGTCTCCCCAGTCTATGAGTTTTTGCATTGGCTCCCCGGTGCCTCCCTTTACTTCTTCGGGAGGGTTATCCAACTCGTTTTTTACGGCTTGTGAGTTTTTAATTTTTTCCCACTCTGATGTCGGATCTATTGACTCAAGATCTTTTATTGCTTCAGCAGCAGTCTCCATTAGTTCGGGGCCGCTGGAAGGAGCCTCTATGCCCTTCGCTATGTCAATTATTTTTTCAGACTTGGAATTTTCCCAATACTTTTTCAAGTGGCCAACAGACCGCGCTGCGGTTTCTTGTGAATATTTTACCTCATCAAAGAATGATGACATTTCCGACTCGTCAGAAGTATCAGGAAATTCTAGTTCCTCGAGGTACTCGAGCGCGCTCTCCGCGACTTGGAGTGCTAAATCAACTCCGGCACCGACATGCCAAATTACATCTCCCAGAAGATATACTTGATCGTAGACATTAGTCTCTGGGCTTAAGCTTTCACTTTCAGCACTGGCGCGCCCTGATGATTCGTATTCAGCAGACGATAATCCGGTTGTTAAACTTGCAGCGATACTTCCAAAAAAGTCACTTATGAAGTCAAATATACCTTCATCTAAATTTACCTGACTTCTTTCATGCTCTAAGAGAATTTTTCTCAGCGCTTTTCTAAGATTTTTTTCTGTAATTAGCATATGCTCGCACGTCAATGATCATCTAGATTATAAATATCTTCATGCAAAAATAAAAAAACCCTGAGAAAATGTCAGGGTTTTTAGAATTAAATTTTTAAGTCTAAGATCAGTATTGCAAGACGCAATTGTCAAATCTAAGCGTCAAAGAAATCTCAGTAGGGTCGGAAGCCCCATAGTCTAGATCACCAAAAGATGCAGCTGTCAAGAATGCGCCTTTGATGTCCCAAAGCTCAACTACAGTTCCCACTGGATCGAGAAGCTTGAGCTGGCAGTCTCTCTTGTAAAAGTCTGCATAACCTGAACGTCCCGAAACAGACTCGAAGTGAGTTCTAACCCATTCCATCACCTGCTGAGCGCCTGAGGGTGCTATTGGATCATGAAGAGTAAGTGAAATTGCATCAAACTTTGTTTTTCCTGCAATATAACGTGTATGGTTCATGAATGATATTTCTTGCTCTTCAGTGTTAATAGTTGGTCGAGCTGCTGTTTTCATTAAAAACGAATCGATACCCTCAATAGCGAAGACCCACCGGAACTTCCGTTTCGGCTCAAACTTATTGGGTAACATATCGGTAACTGGAAGTGTTTCTGCCATTTTCTAGTCTCTCCTTAAGAGCATGTCTTATCTAATTATGCCTTTGCTAAGCTTTTTGTACGACAATGCCTGCATTCATTATCCTTATAGGCCTTCAGCGCCGGCATTGGCTACGACAAAATCAAGTGAGATAAATTCAACTGATCTTGTTGGTTGCAAGAATATCTTGCCTCTGATTGTATTGTTCTCAACATCAGCTTGTGTTGTTGTTGAGGTGTCGATCTGAACTTTGAAACGATCAAGTCCTTGCTGGGACTGTATTGTTGTTAGGATCGGGGTTACAGCATTTGTAAATTTAGCAAGTGTTGATTCTCTGTTAGGTTCGAAGAGAAGGGTATTTGCAACAGCCTTTACCTTTCTTCTAACATCAATCAACAACCTTCTAACGTTAACTCTATCGAGCGCACTTGCTGCAGCCAGTAATGTCTTTTGTCCGAATATCACAACACCCGGGGTGTGCGGGAAAGATGTTATTGGGTTAATATCAACGTCGTAGAGATCATCAAGGTTGTTTCTATTGAGCTTGACTTGTGATTCTATAACTGTATCAAGGGCACCTCTATTAAATCCAGCAGGAGCAAACCATGGGTGTGCAACGGAATCATTAAATGACATAGCTCCAAGAACTGCAACTGAAGGTGGGCATTGAACATTAGTGTTTGTGACCGGATCAGTTATAACAACATCTGGGAAATATGCAGCTGCAAACGACGTGTCAAAGTTTCTTGAAGCGTGTCTAGTTGCTGTATTAGAAACATTGATAATCTGGTCGGCTGATGATGTTACAAAGACGTTAAAGGTATCTTTTTCTTCAATGTCCATGATTAACATCGCATCGAACCTTCTTTCAACTGATTCTATTGCGAAGTCTGTGACAGATGTGTGTCGCAAACCAGGAATTGCTAAAAGCTGAATGTCGACATCAGTTTTTTCTTCCATAACTTCAATTGCTTTTCTATAGGCTGAAACTGTAGGACCTTTAGCACCACCCTGGTTGGTTGCATCGTCCATTTCTCTTCGAGCTGCGTTGTCTAAAAAGTTGCGCTTGTCTTTGTCAAAAAGGTTAGTTCCATCGAAGCCACCCTGGAGTGGGAAAGTAAACTTAAGAAACTTTCGAGTAGGAAGGTGTGCAAAGTCTAGAGATACATCGAGGAACCTTGTGTTTTCTCTTCCAATGCCGTCAACGTCTGTAAGGACATCTGACTTAACTCCGTCTCTTCTATATTCAGCGGCTGCCCACTGCTTCG
>MDTD01033602.1_pt1 | contig 12651 bp, 7 predicted proteins | sample 811221 | NCBI WGS metagenome assembly MDTD01 (sample SAMN05326646, study PRJNA326480) | marine metagenome | isolation source: seawater | place: Pacific Ocean: South West | collected 2011 | reverse complement strand
TTCAACGGTAGCGGTGTGGCGACAGAATTCGCTGCCTTCGAACGTTGCTTCCAACGGGTATTGGTACTCACCCGCCGCCCAAATGACGTTTCTGCTTCGAACGGTCCCTCTGCTGGTCTCGATCACAAATTCATCCTCCACGTTTTGGAGGCCAATGACGTTGGTTTGGTCCCAGATGGGAAGTTCAAACTCGTCTGCGAGGAACCTTAGATGATCTGCAAAATCCTGTCCGGTCGGGTGCTCGATTCGCATATTGTAGGCTGGGGAGACACCGATGGCGACAGAGTTCAGATCCAACATACCGATGGAGTTGCTCGGGAATGAGGGCGTGATGAAACGGGTTTCACTAGGCCAGGCAGCAAACGATGAACCAACGGAATTCCTTTCGATGATCAGATAATTTTCCACGCCTGCATGCATCAACGCAATCGCCATACCGACGCCAGCGGCACCTGCTCCTACGATGACAGTGTCGTACAAACGCGTTGCCTGCTTTTGCTCAAGGCTGCTGTGTGGCTTTTTTTGACTCGGCATTGACAATTCTTGCGTCGGCATTATTATGTCCAAAAGGATAGTAAATAAAAATTTTAGGGCATACGAAAAATTATCACATGCAGCGTTCTTACACTCACTCAGCGACAACACTGGAAGATTTTCTAACAAACCATGGTATTTGCAGATAGTTTCCCGGTACGATCACTCTCTCTTGCTACTTCTTCATTCGGAAGGTTGCAACCTGTTTACTGCAGTGCAGCCAGGATATTCTCACGACATTTTTCAGCTTGTTTTCTGGTGTCAAAACGCAAACGTTGTTTGGAATTTAGTTGAAGGTCATAGTACGTTGGGTCATCACTACCGCCGGATATCTTCGAAATCCCCAGAGACATTTCCAAATAAGCCACTTGCGTTGGATACGAACCGTTTTTGTAATCCGTAATGGTGATGATGGCTTTTTCAGCAGGATCAATGTAGTCTCGCCATCGTGTAATGAAAAAATATTGCTTATATTCTCTGCCGGAGTTTTGGCCATGGTGAACAAGCACCCATATGAGGAGAAATGGGATTGTTAAAACGCCAAGCAGGAGGAAGATGACGCCTCCTATTTCTGAATGCGAGCGCACACTGACTTCAATCAAGCGGTTTTCTGGTAATTCGCCATTGACGTGTGCAATATACTCCAAGCAATCTTGAGGGTGCAGTCTATCCAAGGCGAGGCCCCAATAGTGGTCAGAGTAATCAACCTCAATTGTTGAATTTGATTCAACTTCAAAATCTGAGGCACAATGCGGGCATTCAAAGACCGAACCCTTCCCTGGTTCAACCTCGACCTCTTCACCACAATGAGGGCACTCAACCAGCATAGGAGAAAGCACCCCTCCGTCCTGTAAGAAAATATTCCCGGAATTGGTTGGAGCGATTAAACCGCCTAATCCAGCAAGAAGAAGAGTATAGAAACTCCGAGGACCTCCAAAAGGCATGGGGCTGGAACGAGGTTGGGCGTGGACCCTTCTCATCGTCGCCTTGATGGCCTCTGTCCCGTGGACACCACTGCTTGCCAATGACGGTCAAACGCTGGCCCTTGACGACCCGATAATGGAGCCCCATGAGACCGTCCAAATCACCAGCCAATTTGCCACCTCCAATGGCTTCACGCACACGAATCTCACGCAATCCGCCACCACAGGGCTCACCCAACTTTCCCGCCCGCAGGTCTCGTGGACCGCCACGAACGGCTTTGGGTTGATGTCGGCGCGCACAGGAGCGTGTTCGGCCTACCTTCCCGCAACCAACGAGGTCTTTCTCATCGGCGGGCGTATCGATGTTGACCCGGCACAAACGGGCGATGAAGCCAACACCGACTCCGTTGAAATCTTTGACATGGTCAACAAAACATGGGCCCCGTCCAATGAATTACTCAAGGAAACTCAACAATACCACGGTTGCGCCGTCATCGGCGACAAAATTTACGCTGTGGGCGACCACCACCCGTTCTCAAACCCAGCGGTTGAAGCCGCAGGGCTGGTCCAAGTGTACGACGCCACAGCTGGAAACTGGAGTTATGGAACGAGCATGCCAGGCAACCAGTCCGTCGGCCTTGCCGGTGTGGCCAGCCAAGATGGCATGCTCTACGTCGCTGGCGGCGTGTCGGCCGAGGACCGCTCGGATTCCACGGACCGCCTGCTCCGCTACGACCCCGGCAACGATACATGGACCCAACTGGCCGACATGAACAACCGTCGACATTCCTTTGAGTTGGTGTCGTTCCGTGGGAAACTCATCGCCTACGGTGGTGTGGCTGTGTTCTTTGACCCTGCGGCCAACTCCACTGTAGAACAGGAAACCAACTTGACTGAGGCCTATGACCCCATCACGAATTCCTGGTCGCAACTTCCCAACGCCACCCACGCCTTCTCGTCCTATGCAGCGACGGTGTTCAACGACGAAATCATCATCCACGGAGGCTATGAAAACTCAGGCTGGTCGGGAACAGCCAGCGACAAAACCTACGGTTACGACCCGTTCATCAATGAATGGAATGTTCGGGCGACCTTGCCGATTGGCATGTACGATTCGACGCTCGCATTGGCCAACGACACCATGATTTACGCCGGTGGAGATTCGAGCAATAACCGATTCAGCACGTGGAGCATTCAGTACCTCGCCGCCAACGACTACCATGTCAACCCAAGTTCACGGGAGGGGCTGCTCACCTCATCAATTCAGGACCTCCGCAGCAACACCGACGGTGGTGCTAGCCCCCTTTGGCTCCATTTCAACTCCCTTGAACCGAGCGGCACCATGATCGGCCTGCAATACCGAACGGCTTCATCTCAACAGGGCATCGCGTCTGCAGCATGGCTTCCGACCACGGTTCCGGTCAACACCTATTTTTCGGCGGGAAACCTGTCGCTGACCGATGTTCCGGAAGATACACCCTATCTGCAATACCGTGTGAAGTACGCTACCAATCGCCTCATGGAATGGGTCACGCCAACCCTGCTCAATGTGGGCATTGGCGCAGATACGGTTGCATTCGCCTCCCCTCCACCGGCTTTCATGCAACCCACATCCTCGCCGGTCAGCGTGGTCACCGAGCATCACGCCACCACCCAACCCGGCACCTACACCTTGGCCATGCACCCAACCGACGCCTCGGGGAGTTATGACGCCGATTCGAGCTGGCTCACCCTTGAATGGAACAGCACCACGTCCACCTTCAGCATCGACGACCCGGATTCACTCTTGTTCAACCAACAAGCGAGCGTCACTCCCGGCTCCATGACGGCCGACGGCCAGACGATGAACTGGACCTTCTCACTCAGTGGCGCCCTTCCCACGGGCCATATGAAATTCAAAGCGACCACCCACGCCGAGCGCAACACGACCTTTGTCCATCCCGACATCACGTCCATTGACCGGGATGTCTCCGTCACCTTAGAGCGGGTCACGGCCGATGCCTCCAGCCAAGGTGATGCCGCGGTTGAGCCCGGCGAGGTTTTGCCCGGCAACACAGCGTTGAACTTGACCATCGACCATCGCTTTACCAACAGCGGCCTACGACTCTTGGGCGGCAACATTGAGTGCAGACTCCACCTCGATTTGCAAACGTACGATGAAGATGCGGTGGGCGAGCGAATTTGGTCAAACCAAAGTTCAGAATGGTTCACGCTTCCAGCAGGCGAGGTGGAGCACGCTTTGGTGAATGTGCCCGAGGCACTCTCGGGAGAATTGAGCCTGTGGTTTGAAGCCCGAACAAGCGAGGACTGGAGCTTGAACGTGGACTCAACCCCACTTACCTTCATCATCAATGGCGAAGGGCCAACCTTGCTCGATGTCTCGCCCGACCTCGATGCCTACATCAACGAAGAAGTCTATCGGACCGTTTCCTTCACCTTCCATGATGTTGGGGGTTTCTCAAACGAGACGCTCAGCGCCTACACCTGGCTTGAGGCTCGCGATGATGGCACGAACGGCGGGGCCAGCGATGGCGTTCCTCAACGAGGAGAATACCAGCCAGCCCTGTTCTACACCCAACAAAACGGGAACCTTTGGACCGTGAACATCACCGTCAACGACACCATCAACGATGACCACCAGTGGGGACGAGTGCTGCTCGAAGGAACCGACCTTGCGGGCTACAACATACCTGTGGCTTCGGCTGAAGAAGGTCATGCCAGATGGGAATCAAGAACGCCATCCAAAGGAACACTGGTGGACTTCGCTCCCACGACCAACCTCCTGAGCGAGACCATGATGCGCTTGGAGCCATCCAAAGACATCGGTTGGCGCCTTTCAGTGTCCGACGCCAACGGTTTGGGCGACCTGACCGAGGTCCGCATTGAATTGGGCAACGACGACACCTTGGGCGTGAAATACACCACGCTCGACAACACCTGCTCGACTCTGGATGAACGCCTCCTGCTGCTGCCCAGCGGTTGCGATGTCAGCATAGAGAATGATGTCCTCACGGTCGAGTTCACCGCAACCGTGCAGTGGAGTCTAACTCTGGCTGGATTGATCCAAGGAGAACTCGATGTCATCCTGAAAGATTACGACGGCACCCAACGCTTTGACTTCACGGAATCATGGGTACTCGAGCGAGAGATGGCCATTGATGTTGAGCGATTGATGGACGAGCAGGGACCTGTTCAGCAAGCCCTGTCCGAGGATTCTATCGTCATGGGTGGCGACGCCCTCAACGTGACCGCACAGGTCACCTACCGTTCGAGTCAAACACCTTACTCGGGTGATTTGCGCTTGCGCTGGGATGGACTCTTGCAGGGCGAAGCATGGCGTGGAGGCGCAACGGTCTCCATCGTTGACGGTGTTTTACAATCCGGCATTCCAACCCCCGAGGAGTCCGGCCTCGTCCAAGACATGACGCTCACGCTGTGGGACCCGCTGGAAACCGAAATGCTCAGCACCTACGACCTTCCGGTGTTCAAGTTGGATGCTGTCGCTCCGGAGATGATGCCCTCGGCCATCACCGATACCATCTCTCGCTACCACCTTGATGACGTTGAAATCGGCGTCAACATCGCCGAGGAACAAGGCTGGACATCATCGCTTTCGTTGACCTGCCAGATACGGTCCTTCGCACAATCTTGGGAGCCAATCACGCTGGTGCGAAACGCCACGACCGTGTTCGATGGGAAAACCATGTTCAGTTTCCGCTACGACTTCAGTGACCTCGGCGACCCCTCCACCCTCTCCGAACAGGCCGACCTCAACTGCTGGGCAAGCGGTACTGACGATGCAGGCTGGGCGCTTGTATCCTCAACAGGCAACTCAGAACTGGACCCCTGGCTTGAAGCACCACTCAACAACATTGGACCGGATTTGGCCTTGGAAAACGTCGTGTTGGAAGGGGATTTGAAAGCAGGCGAAAAAATACGGCTTTCCTTTTTGGTGACCAACGGTGGTGAAACGCTTGAAACACCGTTCAACGCCACCATCGAATTGGTCCAGGGTGACGAACGAAGCATGGTTGGACGAGCCGTGTTCTACTCCATGGACGCCAACACGGCAAAGTCGGTCAAGCGGTCCTTCACGGCCCCTGAAGGCCCATGGACCTTGGAGATCACCGTGGACAGCGAAGCACTGATTTGGGAAATCGATGAGACAAATAACGTTTGGAGCCGAACCGTGAGCGATTCCTCCTCCGGCTTTGGTGCCGCAACCGTCATGCTTGGTGGTGGAGGTCTGCTCGCCCTCGTCGGTGTAGGTGTCTTGCTTCGACGTCGTGAAGCCGGTGCTGTGGAAGAAGAAAAAGTCGTGGCCGCCTTGAAGGCGACCGGAGAGGCCGAGGTGGCTCCAGCAGCGGCCAAACCACCTGCAACGCCTCCGACAAAACGCCGAGGACCGCCCGGCGGAAAGGTGGCAGCCTCCTCTGGCAAATCACCTTCCCGTGGACCGCCACGAGGTCCACCAAAAGCCGCCAAGGCCGAGGCAGAACCCACACCACAGGAAATCGCAGCCATGCACATGGCCGCCCTCGGGGCCGTAGAACCGGCGGCTGCTTCAGAGCAGGAACGGGTGGACGATTACTCGAAACTACCCGGCGGTGGCGAGTACGAATACACTGCGGAAGCAACCTACTATGTCGGACCAACCTGCGGTCGATGGATATTGAACGAGGACAAATCCTTCACCAAAATCCCCGATCAGGATTGATGCCTACCTTCATGAAGACATCCCGCTTCTCCCACGCCATGGGTGAGGATGCTGACGACGTTCGCCGAGCCCTGACCATTGTTTACCGTGGTCATGAGGGCATTCCTCAAGCCGATGTTGAACGCATGTTCTCCTTTGACATGGAGTGGGTTGCACCCCACGAGGCAGAAGACGTGGTGAACGCCTTGCTCAACGCTGGTTGGCTGAAGTCCGACAACGGCCAGATACACCTTGCGGTTGAACTGGGCGAGGTTGAGGTGCCCTTCGGGTGGTTTCCCCGACCAACCCGCCTGATGCACCCCGTTTCGGCGACGGCCTCCCCTTCTCAGGGTGCCGCTGCCCCCGCTGCGCCAACTGCACACACTGCGTCTGGCCCGGTGGCCACCAAACCTCAGGCTGCACCCTCACCGTCTCCTCCAGTTGGTGAGCCAGCGCTCAGCGACGACCCGAGAGCGAAGTTGACCAAGCGTGTAGCGAGGTTCATTGCCCGTCAGAGTGGGTTGGACTTGGACGAACTCCAGCGAAGAGCTGAGCGGAAGACGCGTGCCTTCCACCTCATCACGCCTTGGATGGCCTACGCCTTGGTCGCTCGCGAGCAGGGTCTCGTCATGGACGACATCGTGCAGTCCTTGGACGTGGTCTAAGCGCTTTCTTCCTCGCTTATGCTCTCTTGGCCGCGTGCGGCCAACTCCACCAACACAGGCAGGACCATCAGCGCCAACACGAGCGAAAACAACACCGTGATGGCGGTGATCAAACCGAAATCCTGGATGATGGGCATCGGGGAGAACAACAAAACGGCGAAACCTGCCATGGTCGTGGTCGCACTGAGCATCAGCGCCACACCCGTGGTGTCAATGGCTTCTCGCAGAGCACCCCAGTGGTCGCCACGTTTGGCCAATTCGACCTCGAAGCGACGCCACATGTGGATGGAGTAATCGATACCAATACCCAGCGTTAACGCAGTCACCATCACGGTCAGCACGTTCCACTTGAGGCCGATGAGCGCCATTGAACCCACCACCCAAAGAGAGGCGATGCCGACCGGGAAGAGAACGATGATGGCGGGCATGATGCGGCGGGTCAACAAGAAGAGCACGAGGAAGGACACGATGAGGGAAATCGCCGTGCTCTCAATTTGGGTGGTCGTCAAACCGGTCAAGACCGTTTCAAGCATGACCAAATCGCCCGTCACATGGAGGACAGCGTGGTCCTTGAGTTGGTACTTGAGCGTCCCTGAATCATCGGTTGAGCCAAGAATTTCCACGAAATTGTTGATCACTCGGCTTGATTCAACCGAGGTGGAGGCCTCAACTCGGATTTCATGGCGAAGGTGGACGATGGAGGTGCCATCGAGATGAACCGTTTGTGCCAGTCGCTCCTCCCATGTTTCACCCGTCAAGGGGTCGGCCACGCTGGTGTTGCCCACGAAGGTGGCATAGAACGAACCCAAATCCACGGGCTGCGAGCGGTCGATGGGGTAAACCTCACCAGCAAAGATTTCCAGATTGTGAGCCTCACCCAAACTGGTGTTACGCAACAAAGCGTCCCTCATCAGCGGATAAGGTCCTTCGTAGGAGGGAGATGAGATTCGGAAATTCGTCCCAACAATGTCGTTGTTGGACTTGAGGTCAAAGTGGAAATTACGAACCTCGCTGAGCAAATCCAAATCTCCGGGGATGGAGGATTGGTCTTCAGCCGGCTCCATCAACAAGTGAATGACCTTCCATCCAGCGCTTTCATACCCGTCGTTCAATTCATCGCGAACCTCCATGATATCCATGTCTTCATTGACGAAGTCGGCCAAATCAAAATCCGTCTCCAGCGACGCAGCCCCGTAAATGGCCAAACCAGAGATGAGGACGGTCACGAGGATTACGCCGACTTGCTGCTTTTGTTGAACCCGAACGATTTGGTTGGTTAGGGCAGGGAAACGAAGTGAGGGTCGGTCAACCACCTCGACCTGTTTGGAAAACATGACGTGCAGCGCCCCCACAAAGACCGTGGAGGAAATGAAGGCCGAGACAACACCCAACGAGAGGGCGTAGCCTAAGACCGCCAACGGCGGCAAAGGTGAGATGACGTTCGCCATGAAGGCGGCCACGGTGGTGACCACTGCCAGCGAAAGGGGCATGGAGAGGTGTCCACAGGCTCGCAACCACGATTCAGAGACGGTCGGGAACTCGTCTTTGAAGGTCCGTTGGGAGCGTTGGAGGTGAATTGCATAGTCAATGCCCAGGCCCAAGACAAGCGGAGCAACGGTTGCTTCCAAAGCGGTGAACCGTGCCCCAGCCACGTTGAGAATCCCGTAGGTCCAAATCAACGCACTGGTCAAACCGACGATGGGGAAGACAACGCTTGAGAGCGAGCGGAAAGCGACCGAGAGCATCAGCACGACGACGATGAACGCCAGCAGGACGAGAAGGAGCAAATTGTCAAAGGTGCCCTCATCGATATCGTGGGCCAACAGGTCGTTGGAGATGACTTCGTAGGTCAGGGCCGACGAGGTTGAACGCTCGTTGAACACATCACGAAGCTGATCTTGCAGCATGCGACGGTGCGTTTCATCAAGGTCGGGATCCACCTCCAGCACCCAAAGCGTTGAGGTAGCCGTTGGGGTTGCCGTGCCCGAACCGTCGTCGAGGTAAACACACACGGGCTCGTAGTCAAGGTCCTTGTGAAGAAGTGCAGAGGAAGCATAGGTGGCGGCCGAAAGCAACTGGTCGTCGGCCGTCAAACCGCACGTTTCATTTTCGTCAAACAGGACATCCAAGACATCCGACCAGGAGGTAAAGGAAGCGAGGTCTTGGCCGTCGCCCTCCTCGTCGAGGGCCAACTGGAGGATGCCCGGGGCGGTGGTCCAAACCTTGACCATCTGCTCGCGCTTGTCCGATTCGTTTTGGAAGTGAGTCAAATCCTCGTTCATCGCTTGCAAGTGTTCCAGCGTCAGGACATTGGTTGCGTCGTCTGCGGTGACGTGGACGAAGAGCGGACGCATCTCGTTGGGGAAGTGGGCATGGATGCGGTCGTGGGCGTTGGATGCCTCGGATTCAGGCGAGAAATCGTTGAGGTCGGTTTGGAAGGTTGGCGGTGAGACGTAGAGATGGCCTGCCAAAACGAGGGTCAAGATGGTGAAAAAAGCGACAATGAACGGTGCACTGCGCTGAAAAGATGGTGCGGCCTTGGCGAGGCGTTCCTCGAGGTCCGCCTTATCCATGGTCATGCCCTGTGTGTGAAGCATAAAAACCAACAGGTGATTTTGTGGTTGAGAATTGTCCTTCTTCTACACCAAAACAGCGGCACCGATAGAGGAGAAGGTTCAAAGGAAGAAGGCAGGTCGGAAGGCCGGTTATCATGGGAGTTACGGTCCTCAAGCGAGAGAAAAACGAGTTGCGCCTGCGAATTATTGGCGAGAGCCACACGGCCCTCCAAGTCCTCCGTGAGCGACTCAACAACCACAAAGACGTGGACTACGCCAATTATTTCCCCGGCCATCCCGAACTCGATGACCCCGAATTCTATATCCGCACCACCTCCAAGGCTGGTGTTGAAAAAGTGTTGAACGACATCATCGGTGGCGTCGCTTCTGAGTTTGAAGGCGCCAGTCTCTGAAGAAACAGGTCGTTTCCATGTCCGACCCCATCGCTCAAGCCATCGGCTTGCAGGGGTATGCTACTTCCCATGACGGCATCGGTGGCCGAATTAAGGCGAGGGTTACGGACTTTCGCGTAGAAGAGATGGCCACGCCCGTCCATCTCGATAACCGTGGTCGCTTCACAGTGGCCAAAATCACCCTGACAAATTGGGAAACAAATCGCTTTTGCAACCAACTTTCTGCAAAACTCCGCATTCCTCGCAACAGGGTCTTTTTCGCAGGGACCAAGGACAAGCGAGCTGTGACCTCCCAACTCTTTGTCATCGATGCGCCCATGAACAAGGTGGCCGAAGTTGAACTCCCGGACGTGGAAATTGAGGTCCTCGGTCGAACCCATCAGAAAATCGGCTTTGGTAATCACCGAGGCAATCGCTTCACCATCGTGGTGCGAGGTTGTTGCCATCCCGACGGCACACCGATGACCGATGATGAGGCCATGGATGAGGTCAACCGCATCCAAGACGACATGGAGGCCGCTCTTGGCGGTCAACGATTCCCCAATTGGATCGGCCCGCAGCGGTTTGGTTCCGGTCGCCCCGTAACGCCCCATGTTGGTCGTCATGTGGTCAACGAAAACTGGGAAGAAGCGGTCATGACCTACCTGTCCATGGAGGGGCCCAACGAAGGTGAGGAAGCCCAGGCCATTCGCCAACGCATCCGTGAGAACGGTATCGACGAGGGGTTGCTCGACGACCTCCCCCGTTGGATGGGTTTTGAGCGACGTATGATTGAGCACCTGCTGTCAAACCCGGACGACCATGTCGGCGCTTTTCGAAAACTGCCCACCAACCTGCAACTCATGACCGTCCATGCCTTGCAGTCCATCGTGTTCAACAAGTCCCTCCAGCGACGTTTGGAAGAAGGCCTCCCGCTTGCGCGCCCTGTGGTGGGCGACATCGTGGGCCGCGTGGATGAGAAGAGCCAACTCGATGTGAATTCCTGCGTCGTAGTCCAAGAGCGCACCCTCAACCGCATCAGCCGAAACTGCGACCTTGGACGCCTGATGACCACCGGTCCGCTGCCCGGTAGTGAAATTTCCACCTCAGAAGGCGAGCCCGGCCAACTTGAACAGGCCACCATTGAGGCAGAAGGCCTTGGCGACCTCTCATGGGATGTTGAGGCTGTACCCCGCCTCTCAAGCAAGGGGACCCGTCGCGGTTTGGTCGCTGAATTCAAGGAATTCTCTGTTGACACCGTCCCGATTGCCGAGGGCAGCACGCTGGACAAGCGCTGGGAAGAAGGCCCAGGTGAAGACGACCGCTGGCATCCAGAAGGTGCGTGTGTTCGGTTCCGATTTACCCTGGGCTCGGGAAGCTATGCAACGGTGTTGCTTCGCGAATTCATGAAAGGCCCCCTCGCCAACATGTGATGCTGGCTCCTCATCGGAGCGAGCAGGTCTATCCCGTAGAAACTGAGCGGGATGATGGCTAAGCAAAACACGCGGGTGGAAATGGCCTCGTTCAATCAGTAAAGAGTCGCCTGAAACGGTGAAAGCAAACTGTTTTCACGGCTGGAAAAATGTTTATGTTGACCACCCCCCCAAATTATCCCTTCATGAACCGTCGGGATGGTTATTTTCATCAATATCTTTTGGGAGTGGTGAAACAAGATGGAAGGAGGGGGCGACAAGAGGGATGGAAAACCCCCTCAAAACATTGTTCTGAACGCCTCATACCTCTCAGAAAATGGCGCATCAGAAGAGAACCACTCGCCTGAAATTCGTACTCAACCCCAACCATCTGCTCCTGCTTCAATGGGTCTAAGCATCGCTTCGTTGCGTGAACGCTTTTCACGAGCATCTCCCGTGCAACAAAAGCGATTCACTGCAGGCCTAATTGGTTTTCCAATCGTGGTAGGAGTATTGTGCTTTGTCCTCTATATGGCGTTCTGGACTGACTACGACTCAAGAGGAATGGAAGAGGGAAGGAGGGTCCAAATTGATGGTCAAAGCCATGATGTCTACGAATTTGACATGCCTTCTCGCTTTCAAGATGAATTTCCTGCCGAAAGCGGCTGGAACATGAAAATTCGTCATGATTTTTCTGAGTATGATTATCGCATTAGGAGCGATTTCTTTTCCGGTACAGCCATCGATGATGATGGCTCAGTATGGCTGGAATTTGAGGAGACAGAGGACAGACCCATGTACATCCAAGTGGAAGACGACATCATCCGATTAGCCCTCTCCTACAGCGCATACGAACCGGTCAAAATCTCCTACTCTTACACGCCTGACGCCATATTTTTCGCCTTTGAGTGGACCGTGTGCCTTGTTTGGCCGGTATGCGCATTCGCCGCCATCAAGTGGGGCTTCGCCTCAAATCGACCAGAATTTGCTTATGGCGTCATGATTTCTGGGGGCATTGCAACGTTGTTGATTTTACCAACCCTTTGGATCATCGTTTCAAGGCCCTACCCATTTTTTTGATTCAATCAATGTCCCAGAACGGATTTTCGTCATTTTGTTGAATTTGTAAATCTCGGTCGTAGACCAGATACGTTGTGAGGCCGGTTTCAAAGCGGGTGATGTTTCCAACCTTGTGCTGAGCAACGATTTTGCTCGTGATGACCTTTTTCGTGAAGTTGTTTCGGTGATCGGGAATCAAGCCGTTAAGGCGTTGGCCATCAAACTCAGCCTCCTTCATCCAAACTTCCTCTTTGCTGCCGGCGCGGAGCAGCACCTCGAGGCTGGTTGAAGCGTTATCTGCGGCTCCTGTTTCCGCCACGGACGAGTGTCTTTCTACAGACCCCATCCTGATGACCGCAGCTATCGATATAATCAGTGCAAAGCCGCCAACGCTCATCAAAACCGCGCCTGGAAT
>MDTD01194493.1_pt1 | contig 12652 bp, 12 predicted proteins | sample 811221 | NCBI WGS metagenome assembly MDTD01 (sample SAMN05326646, study PRJNA326480) | marine metagenome | isolation source: seawater | place: Pacific Ocean: South West | collected 2011 | reverse complement strand
TACGATCTGAGCGATCAACACAACGATCGAGTTCCCAGTGTTCGGCGAATCAAAGACCCTCATTTAGTCGATCCAATCTTTAATCAGATCATGCGATCCGAAGAGGTTTTGGACTGTGTGAGACCCCTGTTGGGCCCAAATCTGAGGATGGAGCACAGTAAGCTCAACATCAAACAGGCTAATGGAGGAGAAGCGGTTGAATGGCACCAGGACTGGGCGTTCTATCCTCACTCAAATGATGACATTCTTGAGGTTGGTGTGCTGCTCGAAGAATGTAATGAAGAAAATGGTCCCCTACTGATGATTCCTGAATCTCATAGGGGTCCAATTGAAAATCATCACCACCCAGATGGTTTTTTCTGTGGGGCAATTGATCTGGACCAGGCCACTTTTGATGCAGAAAAAGCTGTTCCATTGACTGCAAAAGCTGGAGCAATCACGATGCATCACGTTCGCATGGTGCACGGATCTCGTTCAAATCAATCAGAACAGAACCGCCCAATCCTTTTGATCGGTTATTGTGCTGCAGATGCGTGGCCACTAAGAGGAATTAGTACAATTGAAGAGTTTGAAGGAAGGATGATTTGTGGCGAAACACAACTTCCTCGCTTGGATAAAGTACCTGTTCGGATGCCCTACCCTCCAGCCCCAGACGAGGGCTCTATTTTCGAAAACCAACGCTTAGTCGCTGGAAAGTCCTTTCAATAATCTACAAATAATCTGATCAATCAAACTCCTAAAATTGGCCTCTTTTATAAAGAGTTAATAGCCTCAAATAAAATTATGGTCAGATTCTAAAAATCTTTGTCCCACAATAATTATAAAAAATATATAAATTATATACTTAACAAGTAAGGACACTGAAAAATTTTTGTCTCATAATGACTTTTATCAAGTTTAAAACCAACTTGCAGAGAGCCAGATAATTAAAAATAAAAATATATAAATTAAGATGAAATTTCCAAAAATGATGAATCAAGTAACTATCAGAAAATTTGGGGATCCCGATGTGCTCGTACCTGACACAGGAAAGGTGCCTGAAGTCGGTGCTGGCGAGGTCTTAATTAAGGTTGAAGCAGCAGGTATCAATCGCCCTGATCTGATGCAACGTCAGGGGAATTACAATCCCCCACCTGGGGCCTCCCAAATACCTGGTCTTGAAGTGGCCGGGGAAATTAATTTAGTTTCAGATGGAGTGACAAAATACAAAGTTGGCGACAAAGTTTGCGCTTTGGTTTCTGGTGGAGGATACGCCGAATACTGTAATGCACCTGTGCCCCAGGTTTTGCCTGTTCCTGAGGGACTTTCAATGATTGAGGCTGCTGGTGTACCAGAAAATTATTTTACGGTCTGGACAAACGTTTTTCAGAGAGGTGGTCTTCAGGAGGGAGAAACCATTCTTATTCATGGAGGGTCTAGTGGAATTGGGACAACAGCAATCCAGTTGGCTCATCTTCATGGAGCCAAAGTGATAATTACTGCGGGCAGTGAAGAAAAATGTAAAGCATGCCTACAACTGGGGGCTGATCATGCTATCAATTATCGAGAGACAAATTTTGTTAATCGGGTCCAAGAAATCACCTTTGGCAAAGGGGTTGAACTGATTCTAGACATGGTGGGTGGTGATTATATTCAAAAAAATATTTCTTGCTTAGCTTTGGAAGGAAGGTTGGTTCAGATTGCTTTTTTGAAGCCCGCAGTTAATGAGATTAATCTTTCACCGATGATGATCAATCGACTCACAATTACTGGGTCTACACTCAGACCTAGGACTGTAGAGCAAAAAGGGGAGATTGCTAGCGAGCTCATAAAACGTGTTTGGCCTATGTTTCAGAAAGGCCAATTAAAAGTTGTTGTTCATCAAACATTCCCTCTTGAGAAAGCGAACGAGGCACATCGTCTCATGGAAGAAAGTACGCATATAGGAAAGATTATTTTGCAAGTTACTAAATGAATACTGTTGAGTCATTGGTATGAGTTCCTGAAAAAATTGTATTCCTCGTCTTATTTCCCTTTACATGGAATTTATGACTGTTCATGCCTCAGGTGTATGGCCAATTCTTTATTCATTTTTTAATGCTAATGGGAACTTGGACCGGGATGCAATGAAACGCCAAGTTCAATGTTGCCTTGCACAAAATATTCAGGGGTTGGCAGTCCTCGGATTGGCAACAGAAATTAATAAATTGAGTCAGGATGAACAGTTACAAATCCTGAGGTGGGCTATGGAAGATTTGGAGGGACGGCTACCGCTAGTTGTTACTGTGTCTGGAGTAGATTCAGCTACTCAGATAGAATTTGCTAGACAAGCGTCGGATCTGGGAGCAAGTTGGTTGATACTTCAACCTCCCCCTCGCAGACCTTTGGATGAAGAAGAATGCTTTGCGCACTTCTCTGAAGTGATGAACAATATCAACTTACCAGTTGCTATTCAAAATGCTCCTGAATATCTGGGGGTTGGCTTGAGTGCACCGAAAATTCTCGATTTAAAACTACGCCACCCAAATTTTCAAATCTTGAAGGGAGAGGGATCTGCAGTTCAGGTTGAGCAATTGGTTCATGTACTCGGCAAACAAATGCTAATATTTAACGGTAGAGGAGGAATTGAACTAGTGGACTCATTGCGCGCGGGATGTGCTGGGTTAATCCCAGCTCCAGAGTTGATTGATCGTCAAGTGCAAATTTATCAATTTTGGAGAAAAGGTTTGCTGGAAGAAGCGGAGAATCTTCACATGTCAATTCTGCCTATGATCGTCTTCAATATGCAGACAATCCCCCATTTAATCTGCTATGGCAAACGTCTATTGGCGGCTAGATTGGGTTTGACTGTCTATGATCGACCTCCTTTTCAGACTCCTACAAATTTTGGGTTACAAAAAATCTCAGAATTCGCCACTCGCCTTGGTCCACTTTCTCAAGAGTAAATGACTTGAAATTTAGGTTTTCTCTATTGGTTTACTGCGAATTTAGGTGACGGTTTCAAATTGAGCACGTTTGCACGATACTGGAAGAAGGCCTTTTCTGATGAGATCCACATTTTCAAGTACTAATTTCCCAATTTGTTGGAGTGCATAAGTTAAAGCTCTTATACGATGAGCAGATAGGAGCATGTTAATGGTTGTCCGAATTGGATAATCAAAAGCATTAAGTTCTTCTGCGGATACATCAGTTGCTACCCTAATTCTCCCAGAATCAGCAAATTTTTGGAATCACAATTGTCAACAATTGCAGCTTTGCTGAATAGTATCAGCATTCCCCCTGGCTGCATCTATTTCATCACTTCTGCGCTGAGCAAGCTAGTTTTGTCTGTTACAATGTAGCTGTCATAAAGATAAATCGTGAACACCTCAGTTACTCTTTAACTCTACCTCTTAAAAATTATTTCATTGGGGTAAGCCATCTGGAAGCCAAGACTCCTGGACAAGAATTTGATTTCTGAAGCCAACGAGGGCTACATGTACTGCACGTCTCAAATCGCCATAACCCAAAATGCCAACTATCACTAAGTGGAGCAGTAGAGTCTCCATTCTGACTTCCAAAACGTATTCAAAATCTTGCTGGAAAACAGTGTAAAACTAAAGAACATCACAAGCAATCGATAGTCTATTGCTAGACCAATCTCGGCAACAGCAAGAAAAAAAACCGAACTCGGAATCAAGACAGGGATCGATTGAGTTGCACAAAAGGCGCAGTCAATATTTTGGTAAAAGTTTATTTCCAATTCCAAAATTACCCTAAGGCATTTTGCTCTTTCCAATTCGCTTCGATCCAAATTTTGTTGGTTAATGAAGATATTAACCTAGAGTAGCTAATTTGAAGATTTTGCTAGGTACTGTCCCCATCTATCACAAAAAATTCATATTCATTGAAGAGCGTTTTTGATCATTTTCTAAGAAAATTTCATCAGTTGTTCTGTGTACAGGGATCGTAAGGAATTTTCATTTTTTTGCTTTAACAATGATTATTGGATTACCTGATTCAGGTTTGCTGATTTGGGAATTTATGGAATTCAATGGCAAGATTTTGAATGGGTGGCAATTAGGCAGTTCAAATCAATTTAGCCACGAATTTACCAGAGTATTGATTATTGCTGAAGATTGTAGTGAACTCTGCAACCGGTTCTACAAAATCTGGAAAATTCAAACATTATAATGAGTTAATCCAGACAATACTAACCCCTGAATTGGGAGCTTAAAGATGATAAAAAGATTAGCCGTTGCGATGGTTCTGGCTGGCTCATTCGCAATGCCAGTTCAAGCTGAAACCTATGGAGTTTTGATGAAAACTCTCTCAAACCCATTTTGGGGTGCCATGGAACTGGGTGTTCGTGAAGGCGCTCAGGAAGCTGGTGTGGAGTATTACCTACAAGCTGTAGAAAGTGATCAAGCTGCAGAGCCTCAGTTGAATGTCTGCAACACAATGTTAGAGCGCAAGCCTGATGCGATGATTACAGCAGCAATCAACTCCACAATTTTGCTTCCATGTTTAAAAAGAGCGAACAGCATGGGCATCCCAGTAGTCGACCTTGATGGTAACTTAGATCATAAGATTGCTGCCGATGCTGATGTCAGCATCTCCTTTTCAATTGGATCTGACAACGAAGCCGCAGGTGCCCAAGGTGCTGAATACTTAGTTAGCAAGCTTGGCAAAGGAGCTAAAGGCCCCGTTCTCGTAATCGAGGGCCTTTCCGGAAACATCACCGGTCAAAAGAGAGCACGGGGTTTTTCAGAGAGACTGACTCAGTTGGCTCCGGGCTTAAAGGTGGTTGCTTCACTTCCTGGTGATTGGGACCGTGGAAAGGCTGCTAACATCACAAACGACACATTAACCGCCAACCCTGATCTTGTCGGGATTTTTGCGGCAAACGATGGTATGGCTCTTGGTGCTATTGAAACGGTTTACGCGGCTGGTAAACAAAACCAGGTGACAGTGATTGGTGTTGATGGCAACTCTGATGCTGTTAAATCAATTAAGAGTGGACGATTGAACGCATCCGTTGCTCAGTTGCCTTACCTTGTGGGTAAACAAGCGGTTGAAAAAGTGGCTAGCATGAAGAAGGGAGCCAGTGTGGAAAAGTTTATCTTTGTACCAACTATGGTGTTGACCAAGGATATTCTCGACAAGGGCACTGACCCAATGCTTCAGTATGTGAAGTAAGTATCTTTAATACGGGCCGTTTGGCCCGTATCTATGAATCCTTCTGAGGAATTTGTTTTGCTGTCCCGTTTACATATCCGCCTTGAATCTCTGATTGTTTTGATTGTGCTATCTGCCACAATGGCAATGCTCTCACCAGTATTTCTCTCTGTTAACAACCTCTTCAACATAATCCTTGCCACAGCAACCTTTGGGGTTTTGGCAATCGGAGCTACCTTCGTTATAAGCTCTGCCGGGCTTGACCTTTCCTTGGGATCAGTGCTGGGTCTCTCTTCAGTCGTTGGAGCTGCTCTAGTAGTCACACTTGAGTGGCCTTGGTATTTTGCGATTATTGGTTCCCTGTTCGCAGGAACAATGGCAGGGGCAGTGAATGGATTCATTATTACAAGGGGTTTAGTTCCCGCGTTTATAGTTACCTTGGGAATGCTTGGTATAGCGAGGGGTCTTGCACTAATTATCTCAGGTGGTAGGGGGATTTATGGGCTTCCTAATGAAATACTATTTCTAGGTCAAGCTAGGCCATTAGGTGTTCCTACACCAGTTTTTATTCTTGCCATAGTTGCTATCATATCGCATTACATCCTGGCTCATACGCGATTCGGTCATCACACTCTCGCACTTGGTGATAATGAGGCAGCAGCCAAAGCAACTGGTATCGACATCAGCCGACAGCGGATGCTACTTTACATGCTCTCAGGATTGATGGCAGGAATCGCAGGACTAATTTTTACAGCCAGAGTGAACACTGGGGATCCCACGGCTGGACTAAATTATGAGTTGTTGGCAATAACAGCTGCAATCATTGGGGGGACGAATCTCTTCGGAGGCCGAGGCTCTATCTTGGGCACAATGATTGGCGCTCTAATCATGGGAGTCCTTCAGAATGGGCTAAATCTCTTGGCAGTCCAAGCCTACTATCAGCAAATGGCGATCGGCATCGTATTGATTGCGGCGGTTTGGTTAGACCAGGTCCGTGATCGGAGGAGATCCTAATGGCGTTGCTCACTATGTCAGGACTGAAAAAGTCCTTTGGCTCAATTGAAGTCTTGAGAGGGATTGACTTGGAAATTAACCCTTCTGAAGTTGTTGGTTTGGTTGGAGATAATGGTGCAGGTAAATCAACTTTGATGAAATCAATCACGGGGGTATATTCCTTGGATGAAGGCAACATTCGCTTTGAAGATCAGAATATCACCTCACTAGCGCCAGGTGATAGGAGAGCTCGGGGTATTGAGATGATCTACCAGGATCTGGCACTAGCTCCCCAACAGGATATTGCCAACAATATTTTTTTGGGACGAGAACCCACTAAAAAACTTTGGGGATTTCTGCCAGGTTTTGTAGATAAAAATAAGATTGATGCCGAAGCGCTCTCAATGATTGATCGACTGGGAGCACAAATCCCATCAATTCATGTTCCAGTTGGCAGACTTTCTGGTGGACAGCAACAAACGGTTGCCATCGCAAGGGCTTTAACATTTGATCCCAAATTAGTTATCATGGATGAACCAACTGCTGCCTTAGCTGTCAGGGAAGTCGAGGGGGTTCTGAAACTCATTGATCAGATGCAGAATTCTGGCATAGCTGTCATTCTCATCAGTCATCGATTGAATGATATTTTTGCAGCTTGTCAACGGATTGTTGTTCTCCGTCGTGGCAGTGTGATCGCAGATCTTCAACAGGAAGCTACCGACATGAACGAGGTAGTCTCTTACATTGTCGGGGCACACGGATAATTTTTAGGATAAAAATATGGCTAAGTTAGGAATTCATGCTTTCTGCTTCACACCTGGTTGGGAAGCTAAACATGCTGACGATATATTGCCACTCCTTAAAAAATTAGGAATTGGTGTGGTGGAACTACCCTTGCTGAGACCAGCAAAATTTGACGCAAAAAGTACTCGCCAAGCCTTTGAGAAACATGGCATGGCGGTGACCTGTTCCTTGGGACTTCCTCATCATCTTGATCCAACCATGGATCTCAAGGCCTGTACAGACTTTTTGGATCTTGCGCTTAATGTGGCAGCAGAAGCGGGTTCAAAAATTCTCTCTGGGGTGACTTTTGGTTCTATTGGAAAAACTTCGGGAGTCCCTAGGAGTGACGCTGAATACGATGCAATGTGCATGATGATTTCACATGCTGCAAGTACTGCAAAATCTCTGAATTTAAGATTGGGTTTAGAACCATGTAATCGTTATGAAACTCATCTTTTGAATACAGCAAAGCAAACAATTGAAGCCTTGGATAGAATCGGAGCAGATAATACCTTTGTTCACTTAGATACCTACCACATGAACATTGAAGAGGTTAGCATGTCCCAAGGTTGTCAAGATGCAAGCAATCGACTCGAATATATTCATCTCTCTGAATCGAACAGGGGGGTGCCAGGGCAAGGTTGTTTGAAATGGGAAGATACCTTTGCCGGATTGAAGGCAGTTGATTTTCAAGGTACGATGACTTTAGAAAGTTTTATTTATGTCGATGACGAAATTGCCGGTGGTCTGGCTCTTTGGCGGCCGGTTGCTGATAAACCTGAAGATATCCTCAAAGTGGGGATACCCTTCCTAATTGAAAAAGCCAAATCTGCCGACATTTCCCTCGATTGATATTCCTGTTTCTTCTAAGCCCGAACTCCATCGGGCAAAACTATCTAATTTGAAACATATCCTCAGAATCTTGTTGCTGCAACCAGTCGGTTGGGTATTCAGTTGAAAAGATTTTGCACAGCACGTGCTTGTGGTGAATCATAGAGCATCAGTTGAAGCACTAATTACTGGCCAGGAAGGCACATGCGAGCGGTGGCTTTTCAAAATCAAAAAGGTGGAGTTGGCAAATCAACATTAAGCCTTTTGGTTGCCGAACAGTTGGCACAGTCAGGAAGAAAGGTCATCTTTCTGGACAATGATCCTCAGGGCAACTCAACCCAGTGGTTTCTTAACCGCCTTACCGACGCTGACTACCCTCTGATCCTTGAAGAACTGCAAAGCAAGAATCTTTACAACTTGCTTGAGGAGAAGATCGCCCCCCAAAATGCTCTACTTGAACTACCTGAAACAACCGTCAAACTCTTGGCTGCCACACCAAATTACGAACAAGCAAAGACCGCCTTCCGCGATCAACCAGGTCATGAAAACCTTTTTCGGATGCTGCTACTTGGCTTGTCGACGGAGGCCTTGGTTTGTGACACTCCAGGGGAACTTTCACTCCTTACTAACTGGAGTCTTTCCCTATGTGATGTGGTTGTGATTCCAGTGCAAACAGAAATGTTTGCAGTTGAGACACTGCCAATTCAACTAGAACGGATTCGTACTGCCCGTAAGTATCTCAATCCAGAACTCAAACAGATTTTCCTGCTGCCCAACTTGTTTGATACCCGTCTAAAATCCTGCCACTACGCCCTTGACTATCTGGTTGATCATTATCGCGATAATTTGATTTTCCAGGAAGATCAGCAACCCCTGTGGATCCCCAAACGTGCTGAGATCATGGGCTTCATTGATAGCCATGAACCCGTACGTAGTAATGATATGACCTCACGCCTGCAAGTTTTAGTGCAAGCCCTCTTTCCGGAGTTCTAATGACCACCCGCTCACAATACCAGCGCAATGCAGCCCGACGAAGTTTACATCAGATGTCATCAGAAAGTGAAAACCTGGAGACGCTTTCGTTTAGTCCCCTCAAGCGACTAGAACTGGAAACGGTAGAGCTTGTCCGGAGCATTGAAGCTCGTGAGCACAGAATGCAACAGGATAAACGCCAGGTGTTGTTCAATATTTACAGAATTTACACGGAGCACTTCGCTGAGCTGGAGGAGAAACACCAAAGAGATCTGGCTCTCTATATTGAAGAAATCATTCAAGTACAGGATCGTAAAACAGCACTTAGTGATGCCAAAATCATTGAAATGATCCAGACTCACGGAACTGCGGGCTTGCTGCAGATGGATGTGCGTGGGATGCTTTATTCCCTGAGACGGATCGCTTATCTGAAAGATCCTGCAAATCCTCGAAGAGCCCACGAGAAACAGCGGGAATTATTAGGCTGCTTGGAGAGCCTCAGCCGGGATGAATTGGAACTTTCCTTAAGAATTTTTCGAGAGCAGACCCGTTTACGGAACCAGGGTTCCTTGCAGAAAAATGGAGAAAAACCCTGGCAACATAAACTTGATCGTAAAAATGGTCGGATTGTCTTGTCAAAAATTCCAGCAGAGCATCTGGATAAGCTGAACCGACTGCTTTTGCAATTGGATAATACCATTTTGGACGATATGCTCTTGATGATTGATCGTAATCGTCCCAAGGAATTTTTAAATTGAGTTCAGAAAGCACAAAGATGAGCTTTGCATTACCAACCCTTGTCCAATCAGAGGAACTGAGCAAATGCCTCGAACATCCAAACCTGCGAATTGTTGACGCCAGTTGGCATTTGCCCGAAGCAAAAAGAAATGGCCTTGAAGAGTTTGAACAAGAGCACCTGCCTGGCGCAGTTTTCCTTGATTTAGATGAAGTCTCTGACCCGGAAAGTGAGTTGCCTCATACGATTCCGACGGAAGAGTACTTCGCCAAAAAAATTGGTGAACTTGGTATTGGAAACAACAGCTGGGTGGTTGTTTACGACACTACTGGATTGTTCTCTGCTGCACGTGTATGGTGGATGTTTCGAGCTTTTGGACATGAAAGGGTCTCTTTACTGGATGGAGGATTTCCAAAGTGGAAGACAGAAAATCGTCTACTAAGCAACGGGAGATTTGAAGCGAAGCCAAGTAAATTTAGAGCAGTTTTCAACAAGCAGATGTTTTGTAATTGGGAATCAGTCCTGGAGCACCCGAAGAATCAGAATTCATTGATTCTGGATGCGCGTCCCAGTGAGAGATTTTCGGGTGAGGTGGATGAACCACGGCCTGGTTTGCGGAGCGGGCATATCCCAAATTCCAAGAATTTGCCTTTTATGGAACTTTTGGAAGGCTCTGATCGGAGGTTGTTATCAGTTGATCAAATTAAGGGCAAATTTGAAGCTACTTCATTTTCAGCAGATAAGGAAATCGTCTGCTCGTGTGGTTCTGGTGTGACGGCTTGTATTCTTGCTTTGGGTTTACATTTGATGGGGCATCAACAAGTCAAAATCTATGATGGATCTTGGACAGAATGGGGAAGTCGTCATGATCTTCCCATTGAAACAGGCAGGTGAATCTCAGACTAACAAGGAGATTCTTGGCAATCGATAAATTCTTTTTCCATCACGGGTTACGATCGCACTGGCTACCCACTCGACTTGATTTCCTTGAGGTATTTTCTCTGTCACCTCTACGAGTACGGTCAACTCCTTAGTGCCGGGTCGTACTTCTCCACGAAATTCCCACTTCCATTCTGAGTTCAACGGCCAGTCAACTGTGCTGCTTTTTGATCTAGATGGCGATCCTTCAGCTAGTGCACGGAGAGCTTGCAAAGCCGCTTCAATTCCCAAAGATCCTGGCATCACAGGATCCTTGTGAAAGTGACAAGGGTAATACCAGTCCCCGTCATTCACTTCACGGCGTCCCACAACGCGACCCAGACCTATCGAACCCCCGGTAGGATCAAGTTGAACTTGATGCAGCAGATCCAGCTGGCCATTCAGGGGACAGTCTAAATAGGGGATTTCCGGGGATGCTGACCAATCTGGATCAGGATAGCGTTGCCGTTGCCGTTCTAGAGCCCATTCTGGGAAGTAACCAAACAAAGCGACCCCCTCAAAAAACACCTCATCATGAGAAGCATCCGTGCTGAGGTGATACGTGAAATGTTCAATGACCTGGCCATCGAAACGAGTCATTCGATCCAGTTGAACTTTGGTCAGTATCTTCGAGTTTTCTAGGTTTGGTCGTCCTAGCAAGCGGGCGTGGCCTTCCACCAGGCGAAAGTGAAGGTCTTCATCGGGGAATTCAAAGATGCTACCCATCCAAGCTCCAAGAAAACCACAAGGTTGTAGCGCGATTTCGAGCAGAACACTGGCTGGGAGAGGAGTGATAGAACTTGGGTCCGCAAAATACCACTCCATTTCAGCAACATTGTATTCCGCAAGCAGTCCAGCTGGCTTTGAAAACTTTTCAGTTTCTCCGAATACTTCCAACACTCGAGTCAGTAGTTTTAAATCCAGACATGGATTTCTTTGCGTGAAGGGTCTTGCATCAAAGGGCGCGTACTTCTCACCAAAACACTTGGCTACTGATCCATCGGCAAAGTTCTGAACAGCAACTTCATCAAAAGCTGGTTTTGAATTTATGGCAACTTGGAGAGGGATTTGTTGATGGATTTCTTTGTCACTTTTCTTAACCAAACGAACCCCAACATCCCTGAAGTCAACAACGATGCGATCATCCACTAACACATCTATGTTAGCTATCATGTAGGGCTCTGGATCAACTCCGATATCTTTTACCTCCAGATTATAGGTCATCAATGAGTCAGATGGGATTACCTGGCCTCTGCACCTGACAATTTGGGGAAGATTGAGGATTGGTTCGAAACTGGCGTCTTCGGTGAGGGTTTGCAGTCCCAAATAGAGCATGTAGAACTGAAGCAATTGAACACAGCCCTCTGCGATCAATGAACCAGCCATCACAGGGTCTTTATAAAAGTGACAGGTGAAATACCAGTCGTCCGGCCGAAGTTTCTTTTCTGACTCAACGGTTCCGAGTCCCCAGGCTCCCCCATTGGTGTTTACATTCAGAATGCGATCGTTCATCAGCAATTGTTCAGGGGCCATTCTTAGGGATGGATTTTTATTCGCTTGCTGATACTGCTCTCCAAAGCATTTGGCCGGATTACCGTGAACTAGATGGAGCAGGTCATCTCGCTCAAAAGTTGTCTGGTTACAGTGAAGTAGTGGAGAGAAATTGGTCGGCTGAATCTGCTGACGAGTCTGGAGTTCTTTCTCTGTATGAATTACCCCCTTGCCCTGTTCAAGCTCCTCTTCAGTGAAGAATCCCGCACAACCACCATCCATTCTGAGCACCATTTGATTACCAACGAAGCACTTGTAGTGGAAGAAAAAGAGTAGGCTTTCACCATGTCTGGCGAAGGAGTCGATGTGAATTTCATACCTAAGTGTTTGTCCACCTCGTGGAAGAGCTTCAATGAAAGTCATCGTGCAGTCGAGCAAGCGGTAGACACGGTCCCCCCGATTTTGAAAATCGATCCCAAGGTAGCTGATCAGCATCAAGTCACACTGGCCAGATTCGATGGCTACGGCCCAAGGAATGCGTTCATCTGTTGCAAACCAAGCCTCTTTGGGGATGTCGTACTCAGTTGTAATGCAGCACGGTTTGAATTGGTGGGGCTCTGCTTCCAGTTCAGTTACCCTGGTGACAAGCAGATAGGGGTCTAAGGGCAACCGAACGCATCGCTCATAGCTGTCTATGATGGCATAGTCCTGACCAAAGACCTCAGCGATACGTCCACCTGCGAACTCAAGTAGGTCCTCGTAATCGAAAACTACTTGTTTCCCAGTGGCGTC
>MDTD01186555.1_pt1 | contig 12652 bp, 11 predicted proteins | sample 811221 | NCBI WGS metagenome assembly MDTD01 (sample SAMN05326646, study PRJNA326480) | marine metagenome | isolation source: seawater | place: Pacific Ocean: South West | collected 2011 | reverse complement strand
TTTCCCTTATACTTTTTATGTAGATTAATTAAATAATCATACCTATCATGTCTGTATGCTTGTACAGTGTTAAAAACCAAAGCCTCTTTTTTATTAAAAATTAACATTTGATTTATCACAAGTTTATCTATAGCAGTTTGAATCCAGCTCTCTTCAGCATCAATTAAAACTTTCATTTGCTTTTCTTTTGCTTGAGTACATATTTTATTAAATCTGGATTCTACTGCATCTAATTGACGTTTTTCTAATTCAGAAAGTTCAACATTTGAACCGATTTTTCTATACAATTCTAAGCTTCCAACAGAACTCGGTTTAAAAACTATAAATTTAGATGATTTACTTCTGTCAACATCATCTAAAATATTAAGACATTTTTGCATTGATTTTTCGAAATCGTTTTCGTTTTTACATGCCTCTACAGAATAGTCAAGAGTAGAGTAAACTCCATTTTTAATTAGAGATTTGATTACTGGAGTACATTCAACTATATCTCTTCCTCCACAAAATTGAGGATATACACTTTTAAGTATTATAAAATCAACTGGGATTTTTAGAGTTAATAAAAGATTTAAAAACTTTCTTCCTACTATTGACAAATACCCCATAGAAAGTAGTTTAAAAAGCCAATATGCCCTTTTTAATTCAAAATTTGATTTATGCTTAAATGCTACTTCTGTGTTGTTAAATTCCATTAAACTTGCTTAAAAATCAAAATATAAAAATAATATATTTGTTAAATCTTGTTTATTAATTTATTATTAACACTTTTATGTTAAAACCAATAGAAAATACTAATTATTCGATTTATTTTAAATCTGAGGGTTATAAGAAATTGGCAAAATATATTCAAGCAAAAAAGATTAATAAAATATTGATTCTAACTGATGATAACACTAAAGAGTTCTGTTTAGAACAATTTAGAAATGATTTATCATCTTACTGCAAAGAGAATATATTTATACATGATTTTTCGATAAAATCAGGTGAAGCTTCAAAAAATTTTTCTGAGTCAGCTAAAATTATAAAATATATGTTGCAATGTGGATTTAAGAGAAATGGATTAGTTATTAATTTAGGTGGTGGAATGATTTCTGATATTGGAGGATTTGTAGCCTCTATTTACATGAGAGGTTTAAAATTTATTAATATCCCCACCACCCTTCTTGCGATGGTAGATGCTAGTATTGGTGGTAAAAATGGCATAGATTTTAACAGTATAAAAAATTTGATAGGCACATTTAATTTTCCTGATTTTACAATCATAGATTCAAGGTTTTTGAAGACTCTTTCAAAAAAACAACGTGTTTCTGGTTTTGCCGAAATTATTAAGCACAGTCTTATCAATTCAAATAATGAATGGAAAATAATTCAAGAAATCGATGATATAAGTTCTGTTTCAGATGAAATCATTTACAATTCAGTAATTATTAAAAATCATATTATTAATAAAGACCCTTATGAAAAAAATATAAGAAAATATTTAAATTATGGGCATACATTAGGTCACGCAATTGAATCATACTTTTTAAATAAAAAAGACGAAATTTTACATGGTGAAGCCATTTCTGTCGGTTTGATATTAGAAACCTACATTTCACATATTGTTTTAAAATTAGATATAAATTATGCTTTAGAAGTGAAAAAATTGATATTTAAATTCTTCAAAAAAATTGAGTTTACAAACAATAATATTAACGAAATTGTTAATCTTCTTAAACATGATAAAAAAAATAAATCTGAAACACCTCTTTTTGTACTTATTGAAGATATAGGAAAGCCTGTAATTAATCAGGAAGTAAGTAATAAGAATATCTTAGATGCTTTTAAATTTTACGCTATCTAATTCATATCTTTAAATATAGAATGCATTAATCTTTTTTTATCATTAATGCTCTCCTCCAACGAAATCATTGATTCAGTTCTATATACACCATCTATCTCATCAAGCTTAAAAATTATGTTTTTAGCGCTTGTGGTACCTTTTGCTCTTATCTTACAAAAAATATTAAATTTTCCAGAGGTAATATGCGCAACGGTTACATTTGGTATTTCATTAATTCTTTCTACGATAAATTTGATTTTAGATGTATCATTAATGTACAACCCTACATATGCTATGAAAGTATAACCAAGCTTATCATAGTCTAAAATTAAGGAGGAACCTTTAATTAAACCGTACTCCTCCATTTTTTTAACACGAACGTGCACAGTACCAGCAGAGATGAGTAGTTTTTTTGCAATATCAGTAAATGGAATTCTGGTATTTTCAATAAGCATATCAAGAATCTGGTGATCTAAGTCGTCTAATTTCATTTTTGACATAACAAAAGGGATTTATTTAATTATTCTATAAATTTTTTACAAATATAATACCATCTTTAAATATTTATTAAAAAAACACATAAAATTATACATTATATACATAAAAACAAACGAAAAATTATCATTTATAGATTATTTAGTAAAATTTATAACCTTTTTTATTTTTTTGTATAATTTAACAATATAAAGTTATGAAAATGAGGGTATTATACATATAATATTAAAGTAAATATATATATTTATATATTATTTTTTTAACAATATTTTAGATAGATTTGTTTACATTTGTAAACATGAGTGTAATAAAGAGAATTGAATCTTTTATAAAAAGTAAGAAACTAAGCAAATCTAAGTTTGCAAATGAAATCGGAGTACAAAGATCTTCTCTAGCCCACTTTTTTAGTGGAAGGAATAAACCTAGCGTAGATTTCTATTTAAAAATCAAAGATAAATACCCTGATGTTGATTTAAATTGGTTAATTTCAGGGAAAGGAATGAAAAAAAGTCAAAACAAAGAGTTTGATAATTCAAATGAAATTGAATCTGTATTAATACTTTACAAAAATGGCACATATAAAAAAGTTTAGCTTTATTTTTCTAATAATTATGATATTTAGTTCTTGCAATCGAGCTACCGAAAGAAATTGTACTAAATTTTATGCTGGAAAATATTTTTCTGAAACAATTATTGATGGCGTACAATATAAATCTACCTTTAGAAGAGATACCTCTGGATTACAGATTGAGGAATTTAAAGGAATTATTGACTCAAGTAAAGTTAGATGGATAAATAATTGTGAAATGGTTTTATCTACTATAAATCCTAAAAATAATATTGATAAGAAAAATATATTAATTAAGATATTAGAGACAACAGATACATCATACACTTATGAATATTCTTATTTAGGAGAAGCTAAAAAAGTAAAAGCATCTGCTTTTAAAATTGAAAATTAGCATAACAAATAAATATTAAAACAATGAGGTTTGAGTTGAAGATTCATCATTATCAGTGACTTTTTCATCAATTAAATCTATCTCATCTTTCTTTGTTGGTAAATCATGAATATATTCTAATGACTCCAACAAATCAATTTGTTTTACTTTGTGTGGAGTTAATTGATTTCCCTGAGCTTTTATACCTTTTACAGAAATAAAATCCTCAAAATTTATTTTTTGATTTGGCCTTTGATCTTTATTCCTAATTTTACTAAACACAATTTCAAAAACAGGCCTCCAATCAGTAGTAACTAGCTCTAGGAAGGACCCCTTATTGCTAGAAATAAAGCAATCAATTTTGTTTTCATTCTCAACTAAAAATCTTTTTGCAAAGTATTTTTCTTTTTTTCCGTCATAATAAATTGCTGAAATAGGCTTTTTTGGTATCCATTTTTCAATTAAAATCATGTCATCATTAAAGTGAGTCGTTAATTCTGGCAGTATTGTCTTTAATTCACCATTTTGTGTAATAATCAAAATCTTATCTTCACCCTTAAATTCTCCTAGTAACTCACCCCTGCTGTCAACATTTAATCTTTGTACGGTTTCATCAAACCATATTTTTCTGGGTTTAAGAGTTGAAACTCCTTTTTCTTTTAATTCAATACTCTTTATGGTATTTTTTGTTAAAATGTTACCTCGAGTACCTCTTCCTTTGATGATTATTTCTGAAAAATCTACATCCCATTTAAACTTTTTAAGCTTTGAGTTTTGTCGCAAATTTATTGTTACTCTTTCGGCCTCACCATTAGGGTTTGCAGAAAAATATTTTACTGTACTAGATTTTTTTGATGATGATAGGCTATATATTTTATCACGCGTAACTCCAGACACGGCAAACCTTTTAATATAATTATATCCCTTATCACCATCTTTGTATACCATATTATAAATAGTTCTAAGGTCCTTTTTCTTGAAAACCGCAACATGAATTATATTTTTACCTACAAAGGTTTTTCTGTCAACTTTTGTGACAATCATATTACAATTTTCAGTAAAAACAATAACATCATCAATATCACTACAATCACAAACGTACTCATCTCTTCTGAGAGATGTGCCAACAAATCCTTCTTCTCTGTTCACATAGAGCCTTGTATTTCTAATTACTACCTTTTTAACATCAACATCATCAAATATTTTTATCTCGGTTTTTCTTTCCTTTTTGTTTGAATATTCTTTCTTTAATTTTGTAAAATAAGAAATGGCAAACTCAACTAAGTTGTTTAGATTATCTTTTACTTCATCAATTTGATTTTCTAGACTTTCAATTCTTTCTTTAGCTTTATCAATATCAAATTTTGATATTCTTTTTATCTTGATTTCTGTAAGCCTAGTAATATCCCCATCAGTTATATTTCTCTTTAAAGTTTTGATAAATGGCTTTGTACCATACTTGATTGCATTTATTACACCATCCCAGGTTTCTTCATTTTCTATTTTCCTATATATTTTATTTTCAATGAATATTCTTTCCAAAGAAAAATTGTGCCATTGATCCTCTAATTCTTTTAGGCGAATTTCAAGCTCTTTTTTTAATAAACTTAAGGTATTATCAGTCGATTTAATTAAAATTTCAGAGACACCTAAAAATGACGGTTTATTATTTTCAATTATACATGAGAGAGGGGAAATTGAGGTTTCACAACTTGTAAAAGCATATAATGCATCTATAGTTTTATCAGGGGATATTCCGTTCGGTAAATAAATTACTATTTCAACTTTTGATGAGGTATTATCATCGATCTTTTTTATTTTGATTTTTCCTTTTTCATTTGCTTTCAGTATCGAATCAATCAAAGAAGAGGTTGTTGTACCATAAGGAATTTCAGAAATTAAAAGCTTAGTTTTATCAAGTATATTTATTTTTGCCCTAACTCTGATTTTGCCACCCCTTTTACCATCATTATATCTAGTAAAATCTGCTATTCCACCAGTAATAAAATCAGGTAGTAAAGTGAATTTCTTATTTTTAAGGTACTTGATTGAAGCATCAATGAGTTCAATAAAATTGTGTGATAAAATCTTAGTTGAAAGACCTACAGCAATACCTTCAGCTCCCTGAGCTAATAATAAAGGGAATTTTACCGGCAAATTAATTGGTTCTTTTTTTCTACCATCATAAGAAGATTGCCAGTTTGTTACTTTAGGATTGAAAATAACATCAAGTGCAAATTTTGAAAGTCTTGCTTCAATATATCTTGAAGCTGCTGCCCTATCCCCGGTTAAAATATTTCCCCAGTTACCTTGTGTGTCAATTAACAAGTCCTTTTGACCAATTTGAACCATAGCATCTGCAATACTTGCGTCCCCATGTGGATGATACTGCATGGTATGTCCTACAATATTTGCAACTTTATTATATCTACCATCATCCAAATCCTTCATCGATTGCATAATCCTTCTTTGGACAGGCTTAAAACCATCTTCGATTGCAGGAACCGCTCTTTCCAATATAACATATGATGCATAATCCAGGAACCAATCCTTATACATTCCTGTTACTCTTGTTATAGATTCAGACTGCTCGTTATTTTCACTAATATCAATAAATTCTTCCAAAATCAATCTATTATATCCAGTTCTACTTTTAAATTGTCGATTATAAAGCTCTGCCTATCCGGTGTATTTTTTCCCATGTAGAAGCTTAAAAGCTCTTTAATGCTCTTATTTTCATCAAGCATTATAGGATCTAATTTAATGTCATCTCCAATAAAATTACCAAATTCATCAGGTGATATTTCTCCTAAACCTTTAAACCTTGTAATTTCTGGATTTGGCTGAAGCTTTTCTATTGCATTTATTCTTTCAGATTCAGAATAACAATATATGGTTTCTTTCTTATTGCGAACTCTAAAAAGAGGGGTTTGCAAAATATACAAATGACCAGCTCTGATAAGCTCTGGAAAGAACTGTAAGAAGAATGTGATCAACAACAAACGTATATGCATTCCATCTACATCTGCATCTGTTGCGATTACAATATTATTGTATCTTAAATCTTCTATAGATTCTTCAATATTTAAAGCTGCTTGTAATAAATTAAATTCTTCATTTTCATAAACTATTTTTTTCGTCATCCCATATGAATTTAATGGTTTACCTCGCAAACTAAAAACTGCTTGAGTATTCACATCTCTTGATTTTGTAATGCTTCCAGATGCAGAATCACCCTCTGTAATAAATAATGTAGTTTCTAATCTTCTTTCATTTTTCAAATCACCAAAATGAACTCGACAATCTCTTAATTTTTTATTATGAAGGTTTGCTTTTTTTGCTCTTTCACGAGCTAATTTTCTTATTCCTGAAAGCTCTTTTCTTTCTTTTTCTGCTTGAAGAATTTTCCTATATAATGACTCAGCTATTTCATTATTCTTGTGCAGAAAATTATCAAGTTTCGTTTTAAGGAAATCGTTAATATACACTCTTACTGAAGGTAAATTTCCACCCATTTCTGTTGATCCAAGTTTTGTTTTAGTTTGACTTTCAAAAACAGGCTCCATAACCTTTATAGAAATAGCTGAAATAATAGATTTTCTTATGTCTGAGGCATCAAAATTCTTTTTATAAAAATCTCGAATCGTTTTTACATAAGCTTCTCTAAATGAACTTAAATGAGTGCCCCCTTGTGTTGTGTTTTGCCCATTAACAAATGAATGGTATTCTTCACTATACTGAGTTTTACTATGGGTGATTGCTACTTCAATATCATCCCCTTTCAAATGTATAATCGGATAGGATATTGGTGTGTCAAGTATTCTATCATTCAATAAGTCCTTTAAACCATATTTACTTTGAAATTTTTCATTGTTGAAAATTATAGTTAATCCTGGGTTTAAATAAACATAATTTTTGAGCATTCTGATGATATACTCATTTCTAAACTTATAATTTTTAAAAATAGTTTCGTCAGGGATAAATACAACTTTAGTACCCCTTCTTCTACTACTACTTTCTGGAGTTAATTCAAAATCTAATTCTCCTTTATTGAATTCAGCATAAGCCGTTTTACCATCACGATTGGATTCAACCTTAAAATAATCTGAAAGTGCATTTACCGCTTTGGTTCCAACACCATTTAAACCAACAGCCTTTTTAAATGCTCTTGTATCGTATTTTCCACCAGTATTCATTTTTGATACAACATCAATTATTCTTCCAAGTGGAATTCCCCTACCATAATCTCTAACAGTAACCTTTGATGATTGAACAGAGACTTCAATTGTCTTTCCAGCCCCCATAACAAACTCGTCGATTGAATTGTCTAAAACTTCTTTTAAAAGAATATATATTCCATCGTCATGAGAAGATCCATCACCAAGCTTTCCAATATACATTCCAGGCCGCATACGTATATGCTCCTTCCAGTCTAATGACCTAATATTATCTTCAGTATATTGATTGATTTTAGACATTTTATTAAGAGCACTAATATAATGTTTCGGACAAAAAAACTGGATGTAGTTTTGACAAAGTAATTAACAAAATATCAAGAGAAAAATGCTACTAAACATTAAATAAGAAATGAATAATATCTCCATCTTTCACAATGTAACTTTTTCCCTCTGCTTTAACTTTTCCCGCCTCTTTGACCTTAAATTCAGATTTATATTCAATGTAATCTGTATAAGATATAACCTCGGCTTTGATAAAACCTTTTTCAAAATCGGAATGAATAACACCTGCAGCCTGTGGAGCTGTAGCCATTTTTGGAATAGTCCATGCGCGTAATTCTTTTGGCCCAGCAGTAAAAAAAGTATGTAAATCAAGTAAATTGTATGTGGCATTAATGAGTTTTGTTGAACCTGACTCACTAAGACCAATATCATCTAAAAAAACTCTTCTTTCCTCAAAATCATCTAACTCATTAATTTCAGATTCAATTCCTGCAGCTAATGTAATGAAATTAGCACCTTCATTTTGTATAATTTTAACAACTGATTCAACGTGGTTGTTGGATGAGATAACACTCTTTTCATCAACATTACACACATATAGTACAGGTTTAGCAGTAATTAATTGGAGTGGTTTTAAGTACTTTTCAAAACTGTTTTTATCAAAATTAGATGATCTAATATTTTTTGATGAATTTATAGTTTGAATTGCAAGCTCTAAAGCAAGTTTTTCTTTTTCAGCATCTTTATTTCCAGATTTGGCAGTTCTGCTAATCTTTTCAAGTCTTTTATTTAAGGTTTCTAAGTCTTTTAATTGCAGTTCTATATCTATTATTTCCTTGTCTCTGACAGGATTTACAGAACCATCAACATGGGTTACATTATCATTATCAAAGCATCTAAGAACATGTATAATTGCATCAGTTTCTCTAATATTGGCAAGAAATTTATTTCCTAATCCCTCACCTCTGCTTGCACCTTTAACTAAACCAGCAATGTCTACTATTTCGACAGTTGCAGGTATGACTTTTTCAGGCTTAACGATATCCTCTAAATCAACTAGTCTGGAATCGGGTACATTAATAATACTGTGATTTGGTTCAATTGTACAAAAGGGAAAATTTGCACTCTGAGCCTTTGTATTTGAAAGGCAATTAAACAGAGTTGACTTACCTACATTTGGTAATCCTACAATTCCAGCTTTCATATCTAACCATGCATTAATTTTTGTTTTTCTAGCAATACTTCAGTTGATTCAATATTATTTAAATCGGGAACACAGCAATCAACTGGACACACTGCAGCGCATTGGGGTTCTTCATGAAAACCTTTACATTCAGTGCATTTATCAGGTGATATGTAATAAACCTCATCATTTATCGCCCTTTGTGGAGAATCTGCATTTACAATTATACCATTGAGCAAATTTACCTCACCTGAGAGGATTGTACCATCAGAATATTTCCAATTTATAGCCGCTTCATAAATAGCAGTATTTGGACATTCGGGTTCACAAGCACCACAATTAATACAATCGTCAGTAATAATTATTGCCATGTTATACATTTAATAATTAAATTGCATCAAAATTAAAGCCAATCTCATTAAAAACAAAAGTAAAAATATAGAATTACAAAATCGAATAATATACTTATCTGAAATTGGGGGGTTATTTAATTCAATTCACAGTTTAAATAATAACAAATGGAGCCAAATATTAAAAGAAAAAATTAAAGAGGCAGAGTTTGAAAACAGGTGGTTTACAAAGAATTTTATTTTGAATAATCTCAAATATTGGGGTAAAAAACTAAATAAAACAAGATTATTTGACTGGTCAAAGAATTATAACATAAAAAATGAATCAAAAAAAGTTGCTATTATTATGGCTGGCAATTTCCCCTTAGCAGGGATGCATGATTTTGTCTCTGTGGTACTTTCATGCAATGAAGCTATAATAAAGCCTTCATCTAAGGATAGGATTTTAATAACATTTTTAGTTAATTTCTTACACGAAAAATTTCCGTTATCAAAAAATTTTATAAGTATCAATAACGATAAACTAACAAATTTTGATATGGTAATAGCGACAGGATCAAACAATACTCACAAACATTTTGAATACTATTTTAAAAATAAAAAATCACTTCTTAGAAGAAATAGAAATTCGATTGCAGTATTAGACGGAAATGAAACAAAAAAAGAAATTTCAAAGTTAGCTGAGGATGTATTTTTATACTTTGGTTTAGGATGCAGAAATGTTTCTAAAATATACATCCCTAAAAATTATGATTTTGATAAATTATTTGAAGGTTTTAAATTTTACAAAAATATTATTAAACATAATAAGTACTTTAACAATTATAACTATCAAAAGACTATCAAAATAATGAATAATGAGAGTTTTATTGATTATGAATACTTTTTGTTAGCTAAATCTAAATCAATATCCCCCCCAATTTCAATCTTATATTATGACTTTTATGATAAATTGTCAACGGTTGAAAAAGAAATAGAAAAAAATAAAAGTTTAATTCAATGTGTAGTTTCAAATCTCAACATAAAAAACTCAATTAAATTTGGAGAATCTCAAAAACCTAATTTAGATCAATATGCAGATAATGTTGATACACTTAATTTTCTGTTAACAAGTAGTTAAAAAGATTTTCTTGTTTAGTAATGTAATTAGTAATCTAAATATCGAAATTTGCATTTTGGATTTTATGAAAATACATAACTTTTGCGCTGGTCCATCCATTTTACCTAAAGAGGTTTTTGAAGAAGCATCTATTGCTGTCAAGGATTATAATAATTCTGGTTTATCACTACTTGAAATATCTCACAGAAGTCATGCATTTGTAGAAATTATAGATGAAGCACGAGATTTATCTTTAGAATTACTTAATCTTGATGGACAAAATTATACCTCCCTTTTTTTGCAAGGAGGTGCAAGTACTCAATTTTTAATGACTGCATATAATTTTATGAAAAATGAGGCAGCATTTTTAAACACTGGAACTTGGAGTGAAAAAGCCATTAAGGAAGCTAGACTTTTTGGTAATGTTGACATACTTGGTAGTTCTAAAGACGACAATTTTAATCATATACCTGATTATAAAATCTCAAAAAAATATGATTATTTCCACTGCACATCTAATAATACTATTTTTGGTACTCAAATTAATAATTTTATACAATCAAATACACCTATTTTTTGTGATATGAGCAGTGATATCTTTTCAAGAAAATTGGATTTTTCAAAATTTGATTTGATTTACGCAGGTGCTCAAAAAAATTTAGGACCTGCAGGTGCAACTTTAGTTATTATTAAAAATAGCCTTCTAAAAAATATAAACGAAAATACACCCTCAATGATGAACTATAAAGTTCACGCCGATAAAAGCAGTATGTTTAACACACCTCCAGTTTTTTCTGTTTATGTTTCCCTGCTAAATATGAGATGGTTAAAAAAAATGGGGGGAATAACAAAAATTGAGGAAAATAATAAGAAAAAAGCTGATTTACTCTATTCAGAAATTGATATTAATCCACTTTTCAAAGGACATGCGATTGAGAAAGACAGATCCATTATGAACGCCACATTTACTTTGAATAATGATGATTTTAAAGAAAGTTTTGAATCGATGCTTAAAGAAGCAAATATTGTTGCTCTTTCCGGCCATAGAAGTGTTGGTGGTTACAGGGCTTCAATGTACAATGCCATGGAAATTGACAGTGTTAAATTACTTGTAGAAGTAATGAGTGAATTAGAATCCAAAATATAATACATGAATATATTAATCAATGATGGAATCAGTGAGGAAGGTGAAAAAAAACTTATACAATCTGGTTTTAAGACATACACTAAATCAATCAAGCAAGAAGAAATAATCGATTTTATAAATACAAATAACATTGAGGTTGTTTTAGTTAGAAGTGCTACTAAGATCAGAAAAGATATAATTGATTCTTGCCCAAAATTAAAGATTATTGGACGAGGTGGTGTTGGTATGGATAACATTGATGTTGATTATGCAAAAAGTAATGGAATAAATGTGATTAATACTCCAGCAGCATCATCGATTTCAGTAGCTGAGCTAGTATTTGCTCATCTTTTTAGCTCTGTTAGATATCTGCATCAATCAAATAGAGAAATGCCACTAAATGGTGATAAAGATTTTAAAAAATTAAAAAAAAATTACTCTGGCGGTACCGAACTAAAAGGAAAGACTCTTGGTATTGTTGGTTTTGGCAGAATTGGCAAGGAAGTTGCAAAAATAGGTATTGCCATTGGAATGGATGTAATATACTTCGATTTACACAACAAAGAATCAGAAATTATATTAAATTTTTTTGATGGAAGTGAAAAAGTATTTAAAATGAAAAGCATAGATCTTTCCACATTATTAAAAAATTCTGACTTCATTACACTACATGTACCAGCTCAAAAAAATTATATAATTTCAGGAAAGGAGTTTAATATAATGAAAAACGGTGTTGGAATCATTAATGCAGCACGCGGTGGCACCATTGACGAAAATGAATTACTTAAAAATATCCAGAATGGAAAAGTTTCTTTTGCAGCATTGGATACATTTGAAAATGAACCATTACCCAGTTTAAAAATCTTAATGAATAATAACATTTCACTTTCCCCTCATATTGGTGCTGCTACAAATGAAGCTCAAAAAAGGATTGGTATAGAACTTGCGGATCAAATAATATCAATTTACAAAGGATAATTTGTTTAGGAATTTTAAAAATAAGTGGGGAATAGATTCAGACTTTCAGTTATTAAAAATATTTATTGTTTTTGGAATAACTGGATCAACAGCTGCGTGGATTTCCGATCCCTTGTGTAATTACCTGGGTATAAGTGTTACAAATTTTAATATTTCTTTATATTGGTTAATAAGATTACTATTAATTACCCTTGTGTA
>MDTD01152386.1_pt1 | contig 12652 bp, 10 predicted proteins | sample 811221 | NCBI WGS metagenome assembly MDTD01 (sample SAMN05326646, study PRJNA326480) | marine metagenome | isolation source: seawater | place: Pacific Ocean: South West | collected 2011 | reverse complement strand
CTACTCTTCCAAGTCTTAAGACTAAGTACCATCGGCGCTGAAAGGCTTGACTTCCGAGTTCGGAATGGGATCGGGTATTACCCCTTCGCAATAATCACCAGGCATGGTTTTTATATAAATAGAAATAAAACTTGTCAATTAATAAATGATTTTTGTCTAATTTTTTAAAATATTTTTTTTTAAAAAATCATTGATAGTATTGGATAAACCCTCATCTAAAGAGGTTTTATATTTCCAACCATATTTTTTTGCAAGTGAAACATCTAACAATTTACTAAAGGTGCCCTCAAGTTTTTTTTTTTCATATACGATTTTACGTTTAACTTTCAGATGCCTCATTATAATTTTTGCATAATCTGTTATTGATTTATCATAGCCTGATCCAATATTTATTAATGACTCTTTAGTTCTTTTTTTTAAAAAAAAAATACACGCATCAGCCACATCATCACAGTAAATTAATTCTCTTAAAGGTTTACCTGATCCCCAAATTTTTATATGATCTTTATTAAATCTCATAGATTCAATTATTTTTCTTATCAAAGCTGGAAAAAAATGAGAACTATCAAATTCATAGTTATCGTTAATTCCGTATGAATTACATGGCATCAAACATTTATAATTAACATTGTATTGGAAGTTGTAGCTGTCACATAAGCTTATACCTGCAATCTTTGCAATTGCATAAGGTTCATTAGTTTTTTCTAGATAATTTGACAAAAGATATTTTTCCTTTATTGGTCTTTTACAGTCTCTAGGGTATACACAACTAGAACCTAAAAATACTAAATCTTTAACGCCAGATCTATAGCTACCATCTATAATATTATTTTGTATTGATAAATTATCAAAAATAAAATTGGCTTTTAAATCATTATTTGCTTTTATTCCCCCTACTTTTGCCGCTGCTATAATAACTCCTTGAGGTTTTATTTTCTTTAAATATTTATAAACTTTTTGTTGATTTCTTAAATCAAGCTTATCCTTATCAACTGTAAAAATATTTTTATATTTTAGTTTTTTTAATTTTCGTAAAATTGCAGAGCCAATCATGCCTTTATGACCAGCTAAAAATATTCTAGAATTTTTTGTGATCATTTTAATGTGGGATTAATTTCATATTCTATCATATCATCAATTAGTGAATTAATATCATGCTTTGGCTTCCATTTTAATAATTTTTTTGCTTTTGAGTAATCTCCTTTCAATGTATCAACTTCTGATTTACGGAAATATTTTATATTACACTCTATAATACAATTTTTATTTTTATCGTAAGCCTTCTCATTAATGCCTTTGCCCCTCCATGTTAATTGTAAATCTAATTTTTTGGCAACTATATTTATAAATTGTTTTATGGAGTACTGTTTTCCAGTACAAATAACAAAATCCTCTGCATTTCTATATTGTAAAATTTTCCACATTGCTTCTACATAATCTTTTGCATGTCCCCAGTCTCTTTTTGCTTTAAGATTTCCTAAATAAAGTTTTTTTTGAGTTCCATTTTTTATATTAAAAAGTCCACTAACAATTTTTTTTGTAACGAATGTCTCGCCTCTTAATGGACTTTCATGATTAAATAAAATTCCATTACACGCAAACAATTTATAAGATTCTCTGTAATTGACAGTTATCCAGTGAGAATATAATTTTGCTGCTCCATATGGACTTCTGGGATAAAATGGTGTTTTTTCGTTTTGAGGGCTTTCAACAACTTTACCAAACATTTCAGAACTTCCAGCTTGATAAAATTTAATATTTTTATCTGTCTTTACAATAGCTTCTAATATTCTTAAAGTTCCTAAAGCATCTGCGTTAGTAGTATATTCAGGAAGTTCAAATGAAACCGCTACATGAGATTGGGCTGCTAGGTTGTAAATTTCATTAGGTTTAACTTTTTTTACTAAGTTAAAAACCGAAAAAGAATCAGTAACGTCTCCATAATGCAGATGGAAATTTTTTTTTTTAATAAACTGATCTGAATAAATATCGTTTATTCGAAAAGTATTTATTGAGGAATGTCGTCTTTTAACTCCATGAACAATATAATTTTTTTTTAGCAGAAATTTAGATAAATAAGCTCCATCCTGACCAGTGACACCGAATATAAGGGCAATTTTATTTTTTTTTTTCATTTAAAAATTGAATACTTAACTATAACATAAATTGCCTTAAAGGCATCTTTTAAAGATATTTTTTTTCCCTCATCATATGATCTCCCTCTATAAGAAATTGCAACTTCTTTAATATCTATTTTTAAATTTGATAGTTTGGTTGTAACCTCAGGGCAGAATGAAAAATCATTTTCCTTAAGGGTTATGCTTTTAAATACACTTGTTTTAAACATTTTATAACATGTGTGAGCATCAGTTAATTTTTGATTGTTAAATAAATTTGAAATTACAGTTAAAAAATGATTTGCAAATATTCTAAAAACAGATGTAAATCCTGTATTATTTTTATACCTTTCTTTTCCTAAAACTCTAGAACCATAAAGTACATCATGATTATTTTTTATTAAAGTTTCATACATTTTTAAAAGATCATTTGGTTCATACTCTAGATCGGCATCTTGAATTACAACTAAATCTCCAATAATAAAGTTTGTACTTGATTTAATTGCAGCCCCTTTTCCCATATTTGTTTTATGAAAAATTACTTTATCAATTTTTTTTTCGAACGATTTTATTATTTCTAAAGACCCATCTGTTGAGCAATCATCAACTAAAATAATCTGTTTTGATAGATTTAGATCGAGAATTTTCTCAATTAACTTTTTGATTGTATATTTTTCATTGTAACAAGGTATAATAATCGTCAATTTCATATGGCTTTTCTTTATATATCAAATTTAATTTCAGTGACAATTTTTTTGACAATTGGAAGAATTATAAATTTAATTATATTTCAAGAATTAAGAGACAAAAATAATATAATTTATGATGTTTTGTCTGGTGTTGTCTATTTAAGTTTTATAGCGTTAATAATTAATTTTTTTTTACCACTAAATCAAAGTTTAAATAATTTTTTTTTAATAATATCAATTATATTTTTATTTTTAATTTACAAAAAAAATAATGAAAATATTTTGGATTATTTGAAGATAATATTCTTTATTGGAACAATTTCTTTTTTTGTAATGGTTTTAGACAATAGTTATAATCCTGACGCAGGATTATATCACTTCCCCTACATCTCAATATTAAATGAATATAAGATTGTAATTGGACTATCAAATATTCATTTTAGATTTGGGCACACATCTATAATTCAATATACTTCAGCAATTTTTAATAATTCTATATTTTTAACTAAAGGAATAACTATACCTATTGCTGTAATTTTATCTTCACTTTTTTTATTTTTCATTAATAAAATTTTTAGTAAAAAAAATAATTATTTTTTTTTAATTTTTTTCTTTTTAATATCGGCTTTCATATTACTCAAAAATAATAGGTATAACGATATTGGAAATGATGTTATAGGTCATCTATTTTATTTTCTAGTTTTATCGATTTTTTTAAGACAAGTTTTTTTTAAAAAAAGTAAATACATTGATTTCTTTTATTTAAGCTTATTTTCTATTTTTGCTTTTGCTAATAAAGTCTTTCTTGTCATTTCTTTTATTTTTCCGATATTTTTTATTCTTTACCACCAAAAATATAAATATCTATTTAATTTAAAAAATTTTATTTTAATTATTTTTTTATTAAGCATATTTATAAAAAATATTTTAGTTAGTTCATGTATTATTTATCCAATAGATAGCTTATGTTTCAAAAATTTTTCCTGGAGTGCAACTAAGAAAAATATGCATGGTAGTTATGAAAGAAGAGGGCTCGAAAGTGAAGTAGCAGCAAAAGGTTGGGCTGATTTGGGGGATACTACTATTAAAAGAGAAGAATTTAATAAAAATTTTAAATGGTTACCTACATGGTTAGATAAACATTTTAAATATTTGTTAATAAAAATTATACCATTAATATTTGTTATTATTTTTCTTATTTTAATTTTACATAAATTTGAAAAAAGAAAATTATCTAAAAAAAAAGATGATAAAAATAAAATAATTGAAAAAATATTCCTTCTCAGTTTTTCGATCAATTTAATAGGGCTAATATTATGGTTTATTAAATTCCCTTTATACATGTATGGATACTCTTTTATTGTAAGTGCCATTATACTTATGACTAGTTTTTGTTTATATAAATTATTCGTACAATCTAATATTGAAAAAATATCGAAAATTCTTAAGTATTTTATAATTATTTTAATTGTATATGTCAGTTCGTCTTATTTAAAGAGGATCATTGTGCAATTCGATAATAAATATAACGATTACCCATGGCCAAAAATTTATGCTTACGATGAAACAAATCTTGAGCAAAAAAATTCTGAAGTTTTGTTCTTAAATGATTTTAAAATTTATAATCCTAAATACAGGCTGTGTATGTATTCAAAAGGTCCCTGTACTCATTTTGAAGAAGTAAATAAACAAATAAAAGTAAAGAATAAATTAAGTTATAACATAATTATTCCAAGTATTTTTTGAAATTGAATACAATTATCTAATAAGTAAATAATCCTCTAATAATAAAATATCCATTTCTGTTCTTAAAAAAGTTTTTATAGCCTCTTCTGGTTTGCATACTATTGGTTCATTTTCATTAAACGAAGTATTAAGTAAAATTGGCACATTAGTTTTTTTGTAAAATAAGCTTATTAATTTATGCATAAATGGGTTATCATGTTTATTCAAAGTCTGTAATCTACAACTTTGATCAATGTGAACTACAGCTGGTATAATAATACTTTTCTCTTTTTTAACTTTGTGAACTTCCATCATTGTTGAAATTTCTCTTTCTAATTCAAACCAATTTTTTAAATGTTCATATAAAATTATTGGAGCAAAAGGTCTGAATGACTCGCGTCTTTTAATTTTCGAATTCAGAATATTTTTAATTTCATTTCCTCTGGGGTCGGCTACTATTGATCTATTTCCTAAAGCTCTTGCGCCCCACTCTACTTTTCCCTTAAAAATACCAACAATTTTTTTTTCTGTTAAATAACTAACAATTTTTACAAGTAGTTCCTCTTCTTTATTAATTAAATTTTCTACTTTTATATTTTTTTCTATAAAATTACTTTCATTTTCTTGAATAGCTTTCTTTACATAGTCATTTGTATATTTTGGTCCTAAGTAAAGATTAAAATCCTCAAATTTTCTAATTTTGTTTTTTTCGTAGTATACAGAAAGAGCAGCACCAATAGCACCACCAGCATCATAAGCCGCTGGCTGGAGATATATATTTTTAAATTTAGTTTTTTCCATTATTTTTCCATTTGCAACAGAATTCATTGCACAACCACCAGCAAGGCATAAATTTTGAGAAGAAGATTCATCTGCGGCAGCACTTATATAATTTAGATATGCTCTTTCGAACAAACTTTGTAACGAATATGCTAAATTAAAATGCTTCTGCTCAAGTTGCTGATTCCTATTTCGTTTTTTGAAACCTATTAATTCGCTGAATTTAATTTCATCAATTAAATTATTAATAATGATCTTATTGTCTATGGTTGAGAAAGTATTGATATTTTTGTGATGTAAAAAATATTTTAAATTTAATTTAAATTGACCATTATCATAAAAAAAAATCGTCTCTGATAATTTTTTATCTAATTCTGGTTTGCCTAATGCTGCTAGAGCCATTACTTTGTACTCCTCACCAAATGTATTGAAGCCTAAAAAATTGGTTATCGCAGTATAAAATATGCCTAGAGAGTGTGGATAATGCACTCTATCATTAATTTCAATATTTGTATCATAGCAATTAGCCCTTGAGGTCGTTGTGAAATCACCCGACCCATCTACAGATACACCTACAGCATCTTTAAATTTTGAAACGTAAAATGATGATGCAATATGTGTTTTATGATGTTCTACATTTATAATATTGCCATTAAATTTTCCAAAATTTTGTAATTTATTAATTTCATCATATATAGAAAGTTTTCTGTTTATATCTAAGACTTTGTTTTTTAAATTTTTATAACTAATTAAATTTTTTAAACCAAACTTAATTTTTTTAAGTAAAAATTTTTTAGGATTAGTATTAATCGCAACAAAATTTATATCGTTTAAATTTATTTTTTTATATTTAAGACACTCTAAAACTGATAAGTAAGGAAATCCTCCTGAATTCTTAATCCTATTTAAGCGTTCTTCTTCTACCGCAAAAACTATCTTGCCATCTACCAATAATGCAGCAGATGAGTTAGCATGATATGAATTTATTCCAAGTATTATCAATTTTTTGGTATTAAAGTTTTACAAATTTATAAATCATTTTATAAATAATTAAATTTAATTATTTAAGTATTTTTTATTTTTTCTGTATTATCCCAATTGAGCCAGTTTCTTCCATCGCCAATATAATAGTTTTTTCTTTACTCAAATAAATTAGATCTCTGATTCTTTCTCCAATAAATATTTTTTCTTTATATAATATTTTATTAAAACTTTTATCAAATTTTACTCTGTATAAATGTTTGGAATTTAAAGATCCAATTAAAAAGTTATTATTCCAATAATTTGAAAAATTATCATCAATCTTTATTATTTGAGATATTCCTATTGAGCTTACAAATGAAAAAATTGGTTCCTGAAAACCAAGCTTTTCGTGATCAAATTTTAAATCAGGTGTATCGATATCTAAATTTTTTTTTTTATAGTTATCTCCATATGATGAAACATTCCAACCATAATTTTTATCTCTTAAAATTAAATTAATTTCGTCACCACCTCTAGGTCCATTTTCTGTATTTAAGATTACATTATTTTCATCGTCAAAAAGTAAGCCAATTGAATTTCTATGTCCTTTGCTAAAAACCTCATATTCTCCATTGTTCTCATCAATTAGAAGAATTTTTCCAAATATAGAATTATCTTCTTGTGCCAAATGATCTTTGTCCGCATTGTAAGTTGTTAACAGTATTTTTTTTTGTTTATTATCATTTAATATTTCTATTCTCCCACCTGTATAACTTGATGGATTGCACTGTTTTGATGAAAAAATTTCATTAAATTTTAAATCAGGTAAATTTATTATTTTTGCTTTAAAAATTTTATAAAAATAACACTCGTCGCTATTTTTATAAGTTAACGAGATATAGATATCATTTTTGGAAATTTTTATATCTCTAGAAAACGCATTCTTTATAATTCCTAAAGAATTTATTTTTTTAAAATTATTTTTTTGTTTTATCACATCTGATATTTTTGAGTAATATAGGTTCATGTTTGAATCAGCGACAAATAAATATTTTTCGTTTGCATCTAAGTAAAAACTAAAATGTTTACCTTTTAATCCTGCGTAATAACCTGTTTCTTGTCTCGTAAAATTTAATTTAATTTTCTTGAAATCTAAATCTATAAACTGGGTCTCTGGAAGGAATTTAATGTTATAGTCATTTAAATTTCTCTTAATATTTAAATCTTTATTATTAATAAATTTTACTAAAACGTATACAGATTTTGGAGCTTTAAATTTAATATAATCAATAATTAAGTTTTTATTAAATTTGTAATATATTGAGATTGAAATAATTATAATAAGTGCAAAACTTAAAAAATATGTAATAAATTTTTTCATTTATTTCAGAAAATTATTTAGAATATTTTCTTTTAAATAAGATAATAAACCTATATTAATCCATAAAAAAATTCCATTCCATGTGGTAAAAATGCTTCCAGAAGTCCCTATAGGCCAAACATATATAATTAAAGATATCAAAAAACATACTGGCACAATTTCAAATAAATTTTGTTTTCTGATAATGAAATATAAAATAGATGAGAATAGTATAATTCCTAAAATTCCTTGTTCTGATAAAATTTCAAGAATAATATTATGAGGATGAGTAGTGCATCTATGTTCAGCTTTTTTTGAGTCGATAGAAGAATATTTATCTTTACATGACTCAACTCTAAAATTTTTTGGACCAATGCCAAATATCGGATTTTCTTTGAATATTTCATAGGCAGTTAAATAATGTGCACCCCAGTAACTATCTTTAATGTTAAAATTTTTCGAAATACCATATTGATCATGAGTTATACTTAAAACTCTTTTCTTTACATTGTCGTTTGCTAAAATAAATACCAATATAATTAAATATAAAAAAAATAAATATAAAATTTTCTTAAATTCTTTCAGACTTACAAATAAAAATAATAAATGAAGTCCTAATATAAAATGTAAAAATGCCATTCTTTCACCACTGATTAAAATGGCAAAAGCAATAATGGAAAAATAAATTGTTAAAAATAAATATTTATATTTTGAGTTACGAAATAGAAAAAAAAAGAATGGCAAAGCTATAAATAAATTTTTGCTCAAATATGATCCTAATATTCTTTCATTTCCAAAAACTCCAGATACCCTCCCCACATCATGTTCAAAACCTAATAAATTTTTTCCGAAAAAGTACTGAAATATTCCATCAACCGATAATATAATAATAAGTATAAAAATAATTTTTAAAAAGTATAATAAACTTTTTTTGTTAAAAATTAATATTATTTTCAACGACAAAGCAAAAATAAAAAATTTAAAAAAAGTTACTGATCTTATAATAGAATCTAAATTAGCGTCATTAATTATCGATGAAAAAATTTGAAAAAGAAAATATAAACAACAAACTAAAAACCATTTTTCTTTTGTATATATTCTTAATTCTCTATTTAAAAAAATATTTATGAAAAATAAAACTGTAATAATAATCAAATTTAAATTTAAAATAAATGAACCAATAACAATTGAAAATGGCAAAAAAAGTATTGAATAATTCCAAATTATAAATTGATACTTTTCTTGATACATAATTTTTTTATTGTTTTAAATAATTAATAATATAGGTATAAATTTTTTAATAGATATAATTTAATAATGAATTTATCAATTGTAATCCCCTGTCTGAACGAGTCAGATACCCTTCAAATATGTATAGATAAAATTAAATCTAAAATTGATTATTTAAAAATAGAAAGTGAGATAATTTTATCAGATAATGGGAGCACTGATGGTTCTTTGGAAATAGCAAAAAAAAATAATGTAAAAATTATAAATGTTTCTGAAAAGGGGTATGGAAATGCGGTTATTAGTGGGATAAGAGCTTCAAAAGGCGAATATATTCTTATAGCAGATGCTGATGATAGCTATGATTTCAATGATTTACCAAGATTTTATAATAAAATTAAAAATGGTTTTGACATTGTTCAAGGCTGCAGACTTTCATTAGGTGGTGGAAAAATTGAAAGAGGTGCCATGCCTTTATCTCATAAGTATATAGGAAATCCATTATTTACTTTAATGGCAAAAAAAATCTATAACCTCCCATTTAATGATGTCTATTGTGGAATGAAAATTATTAAAAAATCGTTCTTCGATAAAATTGATTTTTTTTCTACCGGAATGGTTTTTTGTTTAGAAATTTTAATTAAAGCAGTTGTTAATAATGCAAAAACAAGTGAATTACCAATTACACTTTATAAAGATGGAAGAGTTAACAGTAAAAGTCATTTAAAAACAATAAAAGATGGTTTAAAAACCCTTAAATTTATTTTAATTTGTAGCCCAAAATCAATATATTTTATACCTGGCTTTTTTTTAATTGGCTTATTGATTAGTCATATTCTTATACTATTTATAAATACTAAATCATTTGTTTTTATAAATAAATATCTAATTGTATATTTGTCTTTAATTTTACTTTTTTCTCAGTTTTTTATGCTAGGATTATATTCAACACTGAGAGCGGAAACTCTCGGGCTATCAAAAGTAAATAAGCTAGATAGTTTTTTTAAAATTTTTTCTTTAAAATTATCAATATTTTTATTTTTTACATTAATTTTAATTAATCACTTAATTTTTCACTTCGACCTGATAAATATTTTTACCGATAATAATAAGATAAATTTTTTAATTATTGTAGATCTAATTTGTATTAATGCGATTTTTAACTCTTTTTTTGTTTCCCTGTTGAGAGTAAACAAGTAATTACATTCTTGAAAATTTACCTCCATTAATATTTATAACAGTATTAGATATATAATCCGTGTTATAAAAAATTAATGAGTATATAAATTTTGAAATTTCAATTGATAGTATGCCTCTTCTTTTTGGGTTTAAATAAATAGATTTTTTTACATTTTTCTTGTCTTTTCTTTTCAAGGTAATTTTTCCATCAATAATTGTAGATGGTGCAATTCCAACTATTTGTTGTTTGGGATAAAATATTTTTCTTTCCTCTATATACTTGTGAAGTGAAGACTTCGACAAACCATAAATAATATCAAATGATCCTTTAATACCAGACTCAGATCCCATTATAAAAATTCTAACATTTCTATTAAATTTTAATGCGATTTCACATATCTCAATAATAGATAGTAAATTTATTTTAATTTGACTAATTTTTTCTTTTTCATTTTTTTTTAAATGAGATTTAGAGCTTATAGATGAATGAAGCAGTACTATTACATCACTAGCAATAATTTTATTTTTTATCTTTTTTAAACTATTAAGATTATTAAAATTTAATTCTTTTTTATTAGGTTTAAAGATTTCGATATTTTCTGGCATCATTTCAATTAATTTTTTGCCAATTGTACTGTTTGATCCAGTTATGAATAATTTTTTAAACATTTTTTTATCTCTTCACCGGCTAAAAATATGTGGTCAATTTTACCAGAAAGAACATTAAAAATATTATTTCTAAATTCCATCTGATAATCTCTACTATGATTTTTTTTGTCTATTAAAGTTCTAAAAGTCTTAATATATTTAAAAAAAGTAAAATTATTTTTAAATTTAGGAAAATATTCCATGAATTCATGCTCCATTTTTGATCTGATCAATAATAAGTCTTTTTTTTTAACTTTATTTATTAAATTTTTAATGCTTCCAAATTTTTTCGTTTTTTTATATCTAGAATGTCTCACTGAGTATAAATTATAAATACTATTGCCCCATGGGTATAAGGTATAAAATGGTCCATCCATAATAGTTATCGCAATTGATTTATCAATTTTACACTTATAAAGTAAAGACACACATAACTCATAAGATAAATCCCATTTTTTTGAAGGCATAAATTGCTGCCATGTTGTGTTTACTACAAAGTCAAACTCAAAATTATTAATTATAAACTTGTTATTTTTTTTTTTGATATTTTTTATTTCGCGATTAAAAAATATATTATCTTCAAATTTTTTTAAAAAAAAAGATTTAGCTTTACTTGTTGTGATATATTCCTCAGGACATTTGATTATACCACTTATATTTTTAAGGTCTGTTTTATTAGTTTTAATTATTTCGTAACTTAATTTAGATGACTTTATAATTTGTAAATATGTTTCAAAATCGATCATATTTTCTTTTTTTTCCGAAATGCAATAATAATTATTTTTAATTTTTGATGAAAATTTTGGATAAAATTTTTTAAACTTATCGAAACAATTTCTTGATTGTTCTCTTGTCACATAAGATCTTGGGTAATGATAACCAAGATGAAGTCTATTTTGATTATTTCCAGATGCACCTAAAAATATATTTTTTTGTTTTTCAAATACTTTAATCTTATGTCCATCATTTAACAGTTCACTACCTATATGACAACCAAACCATCCAGCTCCAATAATCGCAATTCTCATTAACTTTTTATAATTTTTTTGTTCAACCAGTAATAAACATATAAATACAAAATTAAATAAATTAATACATTTAGAGATAAAATAATAGATGAGTCAAAAAAGTACATTGAAATTATTGTATTAGGTATAAAAAAAATATTCATAATAATACCAGAAAGATTATGTATAAATTTTTCAGACTTATTATTAAAATATAACTTGTTATATTTATAAACCAATGTATGAAAATGATACGTATCTGGTTTTAAAGCGTCTTTTTGTTTTAATTTTTTTCTTATAATCGAAAAAAGATTTTCGAAAGCGGGATACCATAAAAGATTAATCGCCAAAATTGGTGAAATAGAAAAATTACTATTAACAAAATAAATTACTAAAAAACTTGCGATTGATCCAAGGACATAAATACCTGAGTCTCCCAAGATATTATCAAAAAAAAAATTAAATATATAAAATACCATTAAAGAAATTAATAAAAATTTTACAAAATCTATTAATTCTAATTGAGGTGAAGTATTATTACTTACTATTATTATTGATAAAAATAAATGAATTAAATATCCCGATGCATTTAAATTAATCCCATCAATAAAATTTAGACCATTAATATATACAAGAATACAAAATATTGTAAAAAAGTACTGAAATGATGTGTAATTTAAAAGATTGTCAATTATTGTTATTCCACTTCTTGTAATAAGAAAATCAGAGAAATATACTACAAAAAAAAATGTGATAATTTGAATAAAAAGTCTTAACGATGGTTTAAAATTAATTTTTACATCAGATAGAAAACCGACTAGAAAAATAATAATCAAAAAAAAGTTAAACAGATACAGGTTAATATTTAATTTAAATTTTGTGTAAAATAAAATTCCAAGGACTATTGGTAAAAAATAAATACCTCCGCTGTGGATAAGATTATTTATATTTATTTTT